>Ga0209112_10000020_pt1 | contig 24203 bp, 14 predicted proteins | sample TexAe_OM3H0_O3_FD_187947 | JGI IMG/M metagenome (GOLD analysis project Ga0209112, IMG submission 187947) | Forest soil microbial communities from Davy Crockett National Forest, Groveton, Texas, USA - Texas A ecozone_OM3H0_O3 (SPAdes) (version 2) | ecosystem: Environmental > Terrestrial > Soil >...
TAATTCTCCTATACAATTAATTAATCAATTAAAAGGTTTTTTTTCTATAAATCCTATTTTGACATTATGTTTAGCTATAACTATATTTTCATTTGTAGGTTTACCTCCTTTAGTTGGATTTTTTGCAAAACAAATGACATTAACAGCTGCTCTGGATCATAACAAAGAAATATTAGTAATTATAGCTATATTAACTAGTGTTATTGGGGCAGTATATTATTTATATATAATAAAAACTATTTATTTTGATGAAACGGATTACTTACGTCCTTATTTTGTAGAAATGTCACTTTCAAATGCATTTACCATAATAATATCTTTATTAACTTTAGCTACTTTATTGTTTATATTAATTCCTGATCAGATAATAAATTTATGCAATTTATTAGTAGATATAAGTTTTACAACTAAATTTTTATAAAAGAGTTAAATTAATATAAACAGCTATGCTAAATTTATTATTAATTGTTTGAGCAACTTAATTCGTAGTAATTTTCAAGCACATCCTTTTCATTTAGTTTCTCCTAGTCCCTGACCATTAAATACTAGTCTTAGTTTATTAAGCCTTACATTTAGTGCAGTTTTAAGCTTTCATAGCTTTGTGTTTGGTTTAAATATACTTTTAGTATCTTTAATAAGCGTAGTATATAGTATGAGTTTATGATTTAGAGACGTAATTTCAGAAGCTACTTTTTTAGGAAATCATACGTTGGCTGTTCAAAGAGGTATTAATATGGGGGTAGCCCTATTTATAGTTTCAGAAGCTTTGTTTTTTTTAGCTATATTTTGAGCATTTTTCCATAGTGCATTATCTCCAACAATTGAACTAGGAGCTAAATGACCACCTATGGGTATAGATGCAATAAATCCTTTTGAATTACCTTTATTAAATACAGTTATATTATTATCTTCTGGAGTTACAGTAACATATGCTCATCATTCTTTAATTCAAGGTAATAGAAGTGGTGCTTTATACGGTTTAATTTATACTATTATTCTAGCCGTAATATTTACTGGACTTCAAGGTATAGAGTATACAGTTTCATCTTTTACTATATCTGATGGTACATATACTTCTTGTTTTTACTTTGGTACAGGATTTCATGGTTTACATGTTATGATAGGTACAGCATTTTTAACTGTAGGTTTTTGACGTTTATTGGCTTATCATCTAACTGAAAACCATCATCTTGGTTTAGAATCTGGTATATTGTATTGACATTTTGTAGATGTAGTATGACTTTTTTTATATATTTCTGTATATTATTGAGGTTCATAATTAATTTTACAAAAAAGTAAAATTTTCTTGAAGTTTATTAAGAATTTATTTTCATTGTACTAATAATTAAAATTTTTTAATTATAAATTATAATTTATATCCTGAATTACCTGTTTTAGTTAAATTTAATATTTTTATAGAAAATGAACCATGAACAATTAAATGAATTTTCAGATTCTAAATTATTAAGCGAATCTATGAATTATGAGCAATTAAGAAAAGAAACAAAAATTGAACATATAAATGATTATTATTTTAATGAATTAAACAGTATAGATATAGAATCTAAAGAAGTTACGCAAAATAAGACTAATTATGATGCACCTGAACCCTGAGGGATTTTTTTTCAAGATAATGCTACCCCTCAAATGGAAGGACTAGAAGAACTACATAACAATATAATGTTTTATTTAGCTATAATCCTATTTGCAGTAACTTGGATGCTGCTATCTATAGTACTTAACTTCACTAAGTCTAAAATTTCTAATAAATATATTAATCATGGTACTTTAGTAGAATTAATATGAACTGTTACACCAGCACTAATATTAATATTAATTGCGTTTCCTTCATTTAAATTATTATATTTAATGGATGAAGTTATAGATCCTTCTTTAGTTATATATGGAGAAGGTCATCAGTGATATTGAAGCTATCAATATCCTGATTTTATAAATAATGATGAAGAATATGTAGAATTTGATTCTTACATAATACCAGAAAGTGATTTAGAAAAAGGTAAATTAAGAATGCTTGAGGTAGATAATAGAGTAATTATACCAGAATTGACACATACAAGATTTGTCGTAGCAGGAGCAGATGTTATACATTCATATGCTTGTCCATCTTTAGGTATTAAATGTGATGCATATCCTGGTCGTTTAAATCAATCTTCAGTCTATTTAAATAGAGAAGGAACACATTTTGGACAATGTTCTGAAATTTGTGGTATATTACATAGTTCGATGCCTATATCAATTCAATCTGTAAAATTAGGAAAATTTTTATATTGATTATATGATCAAATAGGAGGTTAATATTATTAAAGAATGACAAGTTTAACTTTTTTTTTTATATTTATACCTACATTAGCCTTAATTTTACTGTTTGTAAATATCTTATTATCTCCTCATAATCCATATCAAGAGAAAAATAGTGCATTTGAATGTGGATTCCATTCATTTTTAGGGCAAAACAGAACACAATTTAGTATATCTTTTTTCATTTTCGCATTATTATTTTTATTATTTGATTTAGAAATATTATTAGTATACCCTTACGTAGTAAGTGCCTATACTAATAGTTTATACGGGCTAATAATAATGTTAGTATTTTTTTTAATACTAACTCTTGGGTTTGCTTTTGAATTAGGAAAAAACGCGTTAAAAATAGACAGTAGACAAATAGATTACATACAAATAAAAGATTGAAAACATATAATATATGTTAAAAGCTAATAATATAAATTATATATAAATTACATAAAATTAATATAACTATTTATATATATACTATATATAGTGAGGATAGTAATCCTATAAAATAAAATATATTATTTAAAAAATCGTATATAAAGAAATTATTCCGAATAGAAATAGCTATTATTCAAAGAGTGAACACTTTTAGAGTCTATCTATTAGAGATGTAAATCTAAACTAAATGAACTGAAACATCAAAGTAATTTTAGAAAAAAAAAATCAAACGAGATTCTTTTATTAAAAAGAAAAGTCTTAAAGTAAAATGGGTTTTCTGTTTGAATATAGAGGAACCTTCCTCTAAGACTAAATATGAATTTTAAGCGATAGTGTAAAGAGTACTGTGAAGGAAATCGTAAAACAGTAATTTTAAAAGCAGCTTTAATAAGTTTTAAATAAATAATAAAAGCGTACCTTTTGCATAATGGGTCAGCAAGTTAATATTAGATGCAAGTAGTAAAAAACTTCCCAGAGAAATCGATCATATAATAATGAATAAGTATCTAAAATTAGACCCGAAGACTAGTGATCTTGCTTTTATTAGGATTATAAAGGTCCGAACGGGTTATCGTTGTAAAGATATCCGATAAATAAAGGCAAGTTAGTGAAAGACAATACTGACTAGTTGAGCTGGTTTTCCGCGAAACCTATTTAAGTAGGTCATTTAAACAATATCTTAACAGGTACAGAACTGTGATCTCGATCAAACTATATAATTTGTATATATCGGGGGATCATAAAGATTTTATCGGAGAGTATTTGCACTCGAAAGGGTTAAGATAAATTTTAAATAATCGGACATATAATGAAAAGGTTGTATGTCAAAAGGGAAACAGCCCTGAACAAAAGTTAATAAGGTTCCAAATTTATTATTAAGTGAAATTAAAAATGTGTTTTCTAATACAATTAGGTAATAGGCTTAGAAGCGGCCATTTTTTGAAGATCTCGTAACAGAGCACTAATTTTTTAGAAATATTGCATCGAAAATATAACGGATCTAAATAATAAACCGATACTTTGTCCATAAATATTTTTATGGGGTAGCGGAACATTGAATATAATAGCTTATAATCTTAGTAAGATTAAAAAAATATTTAAAATTCAATAGATAATGCTGATATGAGTAACGATAAAAATATTTTTCGCCTTAAGCTTATGGTCAAAAGTTAAAATATCGGCCTCTAAAAAAAGAAAAAACCCCTTAATTATTAAGTGTTCTTAGGATAAGAAAGGTGTAATTATTGTAAAACCTTGATATTTAATTCTATTAAATTACTTTACTCTTGATACTGAATAAGAGAGTGCTTTTAATTGTAGATGTTAAGGCTCCATGAAACATTTAAATAATTCAAGAGGGAGTGATAAAATCACTAGTTAGGTTGAAGTATTAACTTTCTTTATAATTTCAGTGTATAAATGCTAGCTTTGTTTTTGATGAGTTTAACTATAAAAATAATTAAAGTAAAATTAATTCAGGAAATTTTAGAATAAATAAACCGTGCCTAAATACTAACACAAGTAAGCTAGTAGAGAATACGAAGGCGTTTGAGTAACCAATCATTAAGGAACTCGGCAAATTAACTCACGTAACTTCGGGATAAGGTGGGCCACCCTTATAAAGTTATAAATAAATTTTATATTACACAAGGGGAGGAAGCATAAAATAGTGTTGTACGACTGTTTAATTAAAACAGAGCACTCTGCTAAGATATAAATCGAAATATTGAGTGTGATGTCTGCCCTGTATCGGCTGGGTAACGAATTTTCTTAATTTTTAAAAATTAGGTTAGTAAGGAAACCCCGATAAACGGCGGCCTTACCTATGAGGGTCCTAAGGTAGCGGAATACCCTGGCCGTTAAATGCGGTCTTGCATGAATGATATAACGATACAACAGCTGTCTCGATGATTGGCTCAGTGAAATAGGAATAGCAGTGCAGATACTGTTTACCTCTAGATAGACGAGAAGACCCTATGCAGCTTTACTGTTACTAATTTAAGTTATAATATAAGAATTTCAAGTGTATAAGGTAGCTATTTCTCTTTAATTAGCAAAATTGAGACACCTTTATTTACTTTATTATAATATTTTTGATTAGAAGACAGTTTATGCGGGGCACAGATCCCATAAAAAGTACCTGGGTATATCCAAAATTCTAATAGTAAAAATATATTATATTTTTAATTTGTTATTAATTAATTAATATTTATTCAATTATTTTTGTCTTAAATACAAAATTTTAATTTATAAAAGTAAGATTTTTATTATATGGTGAATAGTTATATAAGAAAGTAAAAACTTTTACTTTTTTATTTATAGAAAATTTTTAATTTTTTCTATAATAGTAAATTATATTATAAAAGTTTAATGGCATAATCTTGCTTTACTGTCAGACTTACAAGTCTATCAGTCGCGTAAGCGGGGCATATGATCGCAAGATTCAGAAAGGAAAGGTCTTGGATTTTTGAAAAAGTTACGCTAGGGATTTAGTTTTAGTCCTCCAATAATAAAGTATTTTGGTATTTTTTCTGGGTAAATTTCAAAAAAACTATAATAGATTAGTTTATTTGAAGCGAAACTTATCTTGATAAGAACGTTCAACGACTAAAAATGAATAAATACTTAAATAATCCAGCATTTATTATTAATTTATAATAAATTTATTAATTATTATTAATATTATTTATTAATGAAATTGATTTTTAAAAAAGTTTTCCTCAAATTTGTTTAAACCTGTAATTACTCAAAAAATCAACTCGAAACATTTTTCTCCTTCAACTAGGGAATGAAATAATAGTATATATTCTTTTAATAAAAATATACTAAAATTAATACCTACTTCAGCAAATACGTCTATGAAATTAATAAAAAGTTATTTTTATTTATATAATAATATTTTAGAAAGAAAAATTAGGAAAAAAAAAATATTATTAAGATTAAAAAGATTATCTTCAAATAAAATTTTTATTAGTAATGGTGAATTTAAGCATACAAATAATAAGATTATAGTAACTTTATATTTATTTAATAGACAAAATCATAATTACGTTTTAAAATTTAAAAAACAATATTTAAAAACTTTTAAATATTTTAGTAGAAAATTAAATTATAGATTTAATGTTTCTAAATATAAAAGTTTGAACTCTATTATTAAAATTTTTTCAAGAAAAAATATTCTAATAATATCAAATAAATATATAACGAATGATTACTTTTTAAATTATGTTTCTAGATTTTATAAAAATTTATTAAAACGTCGTCTGATTAAATTAAAAAAATATTTATATTATAAACAACTTATATATATAAATAGATCCAAATATAATTATGTATATCTACAGTATCTAAAGAAATATTTAGAAATTATTTATAATAAAAGCGTAGAATTTAATTTAATAGATTTAAAACGATTTTTTTTTAATAGTGATATTTTGTCTAGTATTGTTTCTATTAAATTAACAAAAAACAGAAGAAAGATAAAAAGATATTTAAATAAATTAAATAAAAAAATTAAAATTAAAAATAAATTTAATACTACTGCTTTAAGTTATAATATAGAAAAGAAACAAAAATTTAAAAATGAAAAACTTTTGAGATTTTTTGTTTTTGATAATTTAAAATATAAATATATAACAGGTTATAGATTAGAGACAAAAGGTAGATTAACTAGACGGTACACTGCTTCAAGATCTAGATATATCTTTAAATATAAAGGTAATTTAGTCAATATAGATTCTTCTTATAAAGGATTATCTTCTATATTATTAAAAGGTAATTCAAAATCTAACATAGAATATACTAAATTAAAATCTAAAACTAGAATAGGATCATTTGGTATAAAAGGTTGAATTAGTGGTAATTAAAAAAAATATTAATTAATAATATATGATAAAATAGTCTGAACCTTATTATAAAATAAGGAAATAAGCTAAATACTTAAAAACAAAAATTGAACAGGCTAATATGCGCAAGAGAGTACAAATTGAGTGCGCGGTTTGGCACCTCGATGTCGACTTAGCTCATCCACATGAACGCAAGAATCATGAAGGGTTCGACTGTTCGTCGAATAAAGAGCTACATGAGTTGGGTTTAATACGTCGTGAGACAGTATGGTTTCTATCTTCTAGAGGAATTTTAAGTATAATAAATATAGCCCTATTGTACGAAAGGAACTAGGTATGTTAACCAATAGTTTACCTGTTGTTTATACTAAGTGTATAATAATTAATTATTATGCATCTTTAATAAAGTGGTAAGTAATTTAACCACCTAAGAAGGTCAGAATGTCTATTTTTACTAAAATAGGTAATAATATAAGCATGGCAGGAAAGCCACGTTAATTAAAGATAAGTACTGAAAGCATATAAGTACGAAACTTACTTTATAATACTTTAATAAACGTAGTAAAACACTACGTTTTAGGCTTTAGTTGTAATAATAGAAAATTTTTAGACTTAAAGTTCTAATGCTTAAAATTACTAAATAATTTTTTTCAGTTTGTTTTTATGCCTGGTTAGCATAACAGTAATGTGCCCGTTTTGTAATCGGAGGAAATAAGTGCGACACTTGTACTAGGCTAAGGCCCAGTCGTCAAGGTTGGTTAAGACATAACATTTTCACTGTTACATCAAGAGTTCAAATCTCTTCTGGGCTGAAGGGAGGAATTAGCTCAGTAGTAGAGCAATCGTTTTACACACGAAGGGTCAAGTGTTCAAATCACTTATTTCTCATGCGGTTTGGTGTAATAGAAACACGTTTGACTCATGATCAATTGATTAAGGTGCAAATCCTTAGGCCGCACTTTTTAGGTTATAAAGGTTATAGCTTAATAGGAAAAGCCAGCTGCTCATGATAGCTTAGATGAATGTTCGAATCATTCTGGCCTTAAGTATTTTTTTTTTTTTAATTTACTGAATCCGAGTGCTGGAATTGGTAGACAGGATAATCTTAAGATTTATTGATGCTAATCGTAAACGTTCAAGTCGTTTTTCGGATAATAAAATGAGAAAGGGGAATATAGTTTAATTGGTAAAACAGCGATTTTGCATATCGCAAATTCGGGATCGAAGCCTGATATTTCCAAGGGGAACTAGATATTCCCTACTCATCTTTTGGAAAGAAGATTATCCCTCTTCATTTATAGATATAATCTTAAAAAATAAAGTTATATTTATAAACTTTTCAATGTATGGGTATTTTAGAAATCAAAATGTAATTATAAATATGTAATTACTAATATCAAAAAAGTTTGTATAAATTGTAAAAAAGAGAAAAGTTTCAGTAGAAAAAGGTTAAGACTTTTTCTTTTTCTGCTTAAGAAGCTCAATTAGGTTGAGCGGAACACTGAAGATGTTTAGGTTATAAGTTCAAATCTTATCTTGAGCAATAGGTGTGCTGAAATTTGGTAACCAGGTTCCGCTTAGGATGGAATAGTTATATACTTTTCGAGTTCGAATCTCGTCACCTATATATGTTGTAGACTAATAGGTAAGTCATAGATTTTTGGTATCTACTATTGAGTGTTCGAATCGCTCCAACATAATTGAATATTATTAGGCGTAATAGTTTAATGGTAGAATGTTATGCTACGGACATAAAGGAAAAGGTTCAAGTCCTTTTTACGTTATCTGTTTTAGATAGTGGTTAAGTCTTCTAAATTTTATTATGAAGCCTTTATAGCTTAATTAGGTAAAGCAAAATACTGTTAATATTTGAGTTAGATGTTCAAATCATTTTAAAGGCGAAAATTCTTTATATAAGGAATTTTGGTATAATTTTATTATAATAAAACTTATTATATAATTTTAAATAAAGTTATACAATACAATAAAAAATTATTAAGATATAATTAAAAAAAAGGTTCTGATTTTAGTTATCCACCTTAAAATAATAATTTAAAATTTTGATTCAAGCAGCTAAAATTATAGGTACAGGTTTAGCTACTACTGGTTTAATAGGAGCCGGAATAGGTATAGGGACAGTTTTTGGAGCTCTTATAATAGGAGTATCTAGAAACCCGTCATTAAGAGGACAATTATTTTCATATGCTATTTTAGGTTTTGCCTTCTCAGAAGCTACAGGATTATTTGCATTAATGATGGCTTTCTTATTATTATATGTAGCTTAATAAATTTAAATATGTGATTAGTATAATCTAATTATGATTTAAATTTATATGAAAATTTAATATTAAATTTTCCGGAATAAGTTACAGATGGTTCTGTCTTTTGATTGCAGATCATAATGAAAAGGTTCAATTCCTTGTTATTCCTTTAACTATTATTAAATTATAAAAATAATTTTTATAAAATACAAAAAATTGTATTTAAAATTATAAAAATTGTATAAGATCATATTTTTTAAATGTCTAGATGGATAATACCTATAATAGAAGTCTTACTGGTTGTAGTACCATCCTTATTAACTGTGGCTCTTGTAACTATAGCAGAAAGAAAAACTATGGCTAGTATGCAAAGAAGATTAGGACCAAATATAGTAGGATATTATGGATTACTTCAAGCATTTGCAGATGCTTTGAAATTATTATTAAAAGAATATGTAGGTCCAACACAGGCTAATTTGATACTTTTCTTTATGGGACCAATAATAACACTAATATTTTCTTTATTAGGTTATGCTGTAATTCCCTACGGACCAGGATTAACTATAGCAGATTTAAATTTAGGTATTTTATATATGTTAGTAGTGTCATCTTTAGCTACATATGGTATATTATTAGCAGGTTGATCTGCTAATTCAAAATACGCATTTTTGGGTTCATTAAGAAGTACTGCTCAATTAATAAGTTATGAATTAATATTAAGTTCTGCTATATTAATAATATTATTATTAACAGGTAATTTGAACTTAACTATAAATATTGAAGCACAAAAAATAGTTTTATTTGTGTTACCCTTGTTTCCTATATTTATAATATTTTTTATTGGTTGTATAGCTGAAACTAATAGAGCTCCTTTCGATTTAGCTGAAGCTGAATCAGAATTGGTTTCCGGGTTTATGACAGAACATTCAGCTGTAATATTTGTATTTTTTTTCTTAGCAGAATATGCTAGTATTGTTTTAATATGTATTTTTTCTAGCATACTTTTTTTAGGAGGATACTTAAAAATTTTTTCTTTAGACCAATTAATTAATGTTATGAATTTTTTCAATATTGAAATAAATTTCCTTTTTTCTGAAAAATTAGTTAATTTTATTTTAGTAATATCACAAGGTGTAATTTATAGTATAATGTTAGGTATGAAAACTTGTTTATTAATTTTTATTTTTATTTGAGCTAGAGCCTCTTTACCTAGAATTCGTTTTGATCAGTTAATGTCTTATTGTTGAACAGTATTATTACCTATAATTATAGGATTTATAGTAGTTGTACCTTGTTTAGTATATAGTTTATCTATAATTCCTATTAATTTTTATCTTATATAAATTGGATAAAAAATTAATAAGTTTTTTACTAATTTTTAGTTATATGTATATTTATGTTCAGTAATATATTGAGTTTAATTTTACCTATATGAAATAAAAGTCCTTTAGATCAATTTACAATAAGAAATTTATTTAGTATAAAAGCAGATATATTAAATAATATAAATATATCATTAACTAATATAGGTTTATATTTGATTATAGCAGTTTCTATTATATTTATATTTTATATATTAGCAATGAATTATGATTTAACTACACCTAATAAATGATCTATATCTCATGAATCTATATATTCTACTGTTTATAGTATAGTAATTAATCAAATAAATGCTAACAAAGGACAGATGTTCTTTCCTTTTATTTTTAGTTTATTTATTTATATATTAATTAATAATTTAGTAGGTATGATACCTTATAGTTTTGCTCCAACATCCCATTTTATAATAACTTTTTCACTTAGTTTTACAGTAGTAATAGGAGCAACAATTTTAGGATTTCAAACACATGCTTTAAAATTCTTTTCATTATTTGTTCCATCTGGGTGTCCTTTAGGTTTATTACCGTTATTAGTTTTAATAGAATTTATATCATATCTTTCAAGATGTGTTTCTTTAGGTTTAAGACTTGGAGCTAATGTTTTAAGTGGACATATGCTATTAAACATATTGGGAGGATTTACATTTAATATTATGAGCAACGGTGTAATATTTTTTATATTAGGTTTAATACCTTTATTGTTTATAATCGCATTTTCTGGTTTAGAAATAGGTATTGCATTTATACAAGCTCAAGTTTTTGTGGTGTTATCTTCAGCTTATATAAAAGATGGTTTAGATTTACATTAATATAAACAAATAATTTTGTGATATATATTTGTACAATGTTAAAATTTAACATAGGAAAGTCAAGAGTGAATTTAATAAATGTAAAAAAAAAACAAAGATAAAAATCTTGATAATTTACAGAAAATAAATATTAATAAATTATTATATTAATAAGTGAAAATGTATTTTTGTAAAACTTTTTGAAGGAACCGTTAAAAAACAGGAACTAGCTTATTTATATCCAAGATAAATTACAATTAAAATACAAAGAAAAAATAGTATTTTACTATTTCAATAGTAATATTATTACTATTTAATAATTTAGTTGAGTTTGATGATAGCTCTGAGTGAACGCTATCCAAATGCTTGACACATGCTAATCGAACGTATAATTTTTTAATTTAATTATAAGTGGTGTACAGGTGAGTAAAATATCCTAACTACCTTTAAGTAAGGAGAAATACCTTATAAAAAAGAAAAATAAATATTCGCTTAAAGATGTTAGAGAATATTCTGAAGGAGTAATGGTATAATACTAGCTCTAGTTTCGGAAGTTGAGACTGAGAGGTCGATCAACCACACTGGATCTGAAAAAAGTCCATGGCATAAAGCACAGCAGTGGGGCATATTGGTCAATAGTCTTAAGACTGAACCAGCAATTTGGAAGAACGTATAACGAGTAAGTCGTATAAAATTCTAGATATAAATTTTATAATGAAAGCTCTATATCTATAAGTCTTGGCTAAATTACGTGCCAGCAGTCGCGGTAATACGTAGAAGACTAGTGTTATTCATCTTTACTAGGTTTATAGGGTACCTAGACAGAAATCTAAGCCATAAATAATTTTTGGAACTAGTTTTCTAGAGTTTTATATAAAAAGATAGAATTATCAGAGAAGAGTCAAAATTCTATGATACTGGTAAGACAGTTAATTGCGAAGGCAATCTTTTATGTATAAACTGACGTTGAGGGACGAAGCCATGGGTAGCGATAAGGATTAGATACCCTAGTAGTCCGTGGAGACAATTATGAATGTCATAAATTAGATTTTTTTTTTAATTTATAAATGAAAGTGTAAACATTCCACCTCATGAGTAAAGTGGCAACACCCAAATTGAAATCATTAGACCGTTTCTGAAAACAGTAGTGAAGTATGTTATTTAATTCGATAATCCGCGAAAAACCTTACCACATTTTGAATAATATTAAATTATTACAAGCGCTGCACGGCTGTCTTCAGTTAATATCGTGAGATTTTGGTTAATTCCTTTAATTAACGAAAACCCTTGTTTTAAAAAATTTAAAACAGTTCTCCATTATATAGGATAAGATAATAGGGATAAAGACAAGTCATCATGGCCTTAATAATGTGGGCTATAGACGTGCCACATTTACCTTTTCAATAGGAAGCAATATTGTAAAATGGAGCTAATCCTTAAAACTGGATATAACTACTTGTGAATTGTAGTCTGAAACTCGACTACATGAATAAGGAATTACTAGTAATCGTAAATCAGCATGTTACGGTGAATTTAATCTCAGATGGGTACTAACTACTCGTCAGGCGCTGAAAGGAATATGTGCAATAAGTTTGGTTGTTTTCTAATATAGATATTAGAAATATAGTTTAATATCTATTGGTTTTCAATCTTCGTATGCGTGATTTTGATTGGTGTTAAGTCGAAATACGGTTCGTGTAATGGAAATTGCACGGGATAAATTATCCTTAAAAATTATAAGCATTATGCTTATTACAAAAAACTTTTTTAATAAAAAATATATTTTGATAAATATATATATTTTTTTATTTTGATTTATTATATTAATTTTGTATATATATATTGATACATTTAATGGGTTTTTAACTTTTTTTTTAGAATATATTTCGATAATAGCTATATTTTCTGGTGTATTAATTATAATTACTAAGAATCCTATAGTTTCAGTATTATATTTGATATTGTTGTTTGCAAGTATATCTTGTTACCTTATCTTTTCTGGTATAAAATTCATAGGTATTTCTTATTTATTAGTATATGTAGGTGCAGTATCTATATTATTTATATTTATATTAATGCTTATTAATATAAGAATTTCAGAACTTGTTAGTGATACTAATAATAACATTCCTTTGGCTATTATAGCAGCAGTTTCTTTTTATGTACCATTTAGTAATTTAGTTCCAGAAATAAATACTAATTTAGATAGTAATTTTTTTGGTTTAAATATAATTTATTATGTAACATCTTATAATTGAGATGGTAATTTAGTGGATGTTTCAGACATAATGACTATAGGAAATATAATGTATAGTAGCTACTCTTTATGATTAATGATTACTTCTATAATATTACTATTAGCTATGGTGGGATCTATAATTATAACAATTAAACAAAAAAATTAATTTAAAGAGATCTTAGTTTAATTGGCAAAACATTCGACTTTTAATCGATATATTATGGGTTCAAATCCCATAGATCTTAAGGAAGGGTCCGTTTGTTGGTTTACGGGTTGAGCTGTAAACTCAATAGCATTAGGCTAACGAAGGTTCGAATCCTTTTCTTCCTATTTTCTTATTAGCTTAATGGTAGAGCAGAATACTTCTAATATTTAGATTTGGGTTCAAATCCCAGATAAGAATAAAGCCAGGATAGTTCAATTGGTTAGAACATTAATTTCATGCATTAATAATGAGAATTCAAATTTCTCTTCTGGTATTTTATATTAATGGCTATAAGTTAATGGTAGACTGTTCGTCTTCCAAACGAAGTGTGTCGATTCGATTTCGACTAGCCATAAAGAGTTAGTAACTTAATAGGTAAAGAGTTTCCTTGTCGAGGAAAAAGATATCGGATCGAATCCGGTCTAACTCGAGTAATTTTAAAATTGTACAAAGAGTATAGTTTAATTGGTAAAATAAGAAGCTTCAAACTTCGTGTTTTCAGTTCAAACCTGAATGCTCTTGAGATAAGATTCTTTAACTTAAGGGTAAAGTGTATTTTTGATAAAAATGTTATTTAGGTTCAAGTCCTAAAAGAATCATTTTTTTAATATAATTTTTGCAAATAAAAAGTATATTTTTAAAGGAAAAGTTACTATTGGTAAAGTAAGATATTTGCTAAATATTGTGTATATAACACCTAGATGTTCGAATCATCTCTTTTCCGAAAGTCTGTTTAAAGAGAATTGACTGAGTGGTTTAAGGTGATAAGCTTGAAACTTATTTGATTTTAATAATCACATCCGTTCAAATCGGATATTCTCTGTTCACGGGGTAGGGCCGGATTGGTTAGGCACCTTATTTGGGTTGAGGAATATCTATGTTCAAATCATAGTACCCCGAAGATTATTAAGTCAAATTTTATTTACTACTTTTTTAAAGGTTTATATAAAAAAAATATAAAATTTGAAGATATCTAAAGGTGGATATAGTCTAATTGGTAAAACAACTATTTGTGGTATAGTATTTTCTTGTTCAAATCAAGATATTCACCCATTATCTACCTTTCTAAATGCCTTTGATTTTATATTTTTAAAATAAATATACTATATATGACTGTATAATATGAATCCTTAAATGCCACAATTAGTACCTTTTTTTTTTATTAATCAAGTAACATATAATTTTTTATTATTAATTATAATAATTTATATGTTTTCAAAATATTTATTACCTAGATTTGTACGCTTATTAAGAACACGTTTACATATTAATATAATTTAATATATATTAAATTATATTCAAGTTTTATCCATACACATTATATAGTTTATAAATATTTTATGAAGTTTTCACTAGTTTTATTTTTAATAGGAACCTTAGGTTTTGTTTTAAATAAAAAGAATATAATATTAATGCTTATTTCAATTGAAATAATGTTATTATCTATTACATTTTTAATCTTAGTAAGTTCATTAAGCTATGATGATATATTAGGACAAACTTTTTCTATATATATAATTTCAGTAGCAGGAGCAGAATCTGCTATAGGATTAGGTATATTGGTAGCATTTTATAGATTAAGAGGAAGTATAGCAATAGAGTTTAAATAATGTATCTAGTTTTAATTATATTACCTTTATTAGGTTCCATAATATCTGGATTTTTTGGTAGAAAAATAGGAATTAGTGGATCACAATTAATAACATGTAGTTGTATAAGTATTACTACTATAATAGCTATTATAATTTTTTTTGAAGTAGGTTTTAACAACATACCTGTAACGATTTATTTATTTAGATGAATAGATTCAGAATCTTTATATGTAAATTGAGCTTTTAATTTTGATTCTCTTACAGTATCTATGTTAGTTCCTGTGTTGATAGTATCATGTGTAGTTCATATATATTCCATAGGTTATATGAGTCATGATCCTCATAATCAAAGATTTTTTAGTTATTTAAGTTTATTTACTTTCATGATGATTATTTTGGTTACAGCCAACAATTTTTTATTAATGTTTGTAGGTTGAGAAGGTGTTGGTATATGTTCATATCTTTTAGTTAGCTTTTGATTTACTAGAATAGCTGCAAATCAAAGTTCTGTCTCTGCATTTTTGACTAATAGGGTAGGAGATTGTTTATTAACAATAGGTATGTTTGCATTAATATGATCTTTTGGTAATATAGATTTTTATACTATATTTTCATTAGCTCCATATTATAATGAAAATATTATTATGATAATAGGAATTTGTTTATTAATAGGTGCCATGGCTAAAAGTTCTCAAGTTGGTTTACATGTTTGATTACCAATGGCAATGGAAGGACCTACCCCAGTATCTGCTTTAATTCATGCGGCTACTATGGTTACAGCTGGTGTATATTTATTAATGAGAACTTCTCCTATTATAGAATATAGTTCGACAGTTTTATTACTTTGTTTATGAGTAGGTGCTATTACAACAGTATTTAGTTCTTTAGTTGGTCTTTTCCAACAAGATATAAAAAAAGTTATAGCCTATTCTACTATGAGTCAATTAGGTATGATGGTAATAGCAGTAGGTTTATCTTCTTATAATATAGCTTTATTTCATTTAGTAAATCATGCTTTTTATAAAGGTCTACTATTTCTTGGAGCTGGTGCAGTAATTCATGCAGTAGCAGATAATCAAGATTTTAGAAAATATGGAGGGTTAATATTTTATTTACCTTTAACTTATTCGGTTATGTTAATAGCATCTATGAGTTTAGTTGCTATACCTTTTATGACAGGATTTTACTCAAAAGATTTTATTTTAGAATCTGCTTATGGACAGTTTAATTTATCAAGTATAACTGTGTATTTTATAGCTACTATAGGAGCTATGTTTACTACACTTTATTCCATAAAAATTTTATATTTAACATTTCTTTCTAAACCTAATGGTTCTTTAATAAATTATAAAACTGGACATAGTGCACATGAAGGAGATATATATTTAAGTACACCTTTGATTATATTAGCCATTTTCTCTGTATTTTTTGGATATATAACAAAGGATATATTTATTGGTTTAGGTTCTGATTTCTTCTCAGATAACAGTTTATTTATACATCCTAAACATGAAATTATTATTGATACAGAATTTGCTGTGCCTATTATATTTAAACTATTACCTTTAGTATTTACTATTACTTTAAGTCTTGTTGCTATTTTATTTTTAGAGTTTTGACCAAAAATATTAATTAACTTTAAATTATCTAAATTAGGTTATAACATTTTTGGTTTTCTAAATCAACGTTTTGCTGTTGAATTCTTTTATAATATATATATATCAAGTATTATTTTAAAACTAGGAGGTCAAACAGTAAAAATTATGGATAAAGGGTCAGTTGAAATTTTTGGTCCGTTTGGTTTAGAAAAAAGACTGCAAGATTTAAGTAGATTAATTAATAATTTAAGCACTGGAGTAGTTACATCTTATGCATTGTATATATTAATAGGTTTAATCTTTTTTATATCTGTAATGTATTTAAGTATGAATATGGATAATTATATAGAACTTCTACTTATTTTATATACATTAATAAATGTTAATTTAATTTTAAAATATGATAACTAAAATGATGAAATTAATTAAAAATTTTTTACGAATTCAAAATTCCCATATTTCAAATATAAGTAAAAATGAACGATTTTTACTTATATTGATGAGATTTATTTACATTTATCCTATGTATCATATGTGTATTAGTTTAAACTGTATAATGTTTTTTTGTATATACTGTGCAAGTATAGGGTGTTTTTGCACCCTAATAACTTATATTATTACAAATAAAAATATTTCATGAAAATTATTAGTCTATCAATTTGTTTCTAGTACTATATTTTTGTGTTTTAATAAATTTGTATTTTTTCCTATGTTTCTTAATATAGCTTGTACTTATCCCATTAAATTTTGAAAGATTAAAAAAATCATTAGTTTTTTTGGTCCTATTTCAGATTGAGACTACTCTCCTTCTCCATCTCAAGTAGATAAGCCAAAGAACCCTCCCAGTTCAGAAATTTCTTATTCAAAAGGTTCTCCTTCTCCTGGTAGTGCTATCTCAAAAGTTACTCGTTCAATGGAACCTATTTTAACTGATAATCAAACTTTTATAATTCCAGGTAACCAATTTTCTAATTCATATAATCACGATATTAGTTTTCAACCTAGTGCTAGTATGTTATCTTGACATTTAGAAACGTGACAAATGCAACATAATACAGAATTAAAATCTGAAACTTTTACTCCTTTAACTCGTCGTTGGTTTTTACAAATGCTTGAAAAGGATTTTCCTACTAGATATTCTAATGCATTGGAAAGAAAATTAGATGGATCCATAGCAAGACATGCTGACGGAAAACCTAAGATTAGATTTTCTGCGATTGATAATGACAAAGAATTAAGAAATCATTTAAGATCCATTAAATAGACTAAATTTAATTATTTACATATAAAAATTTTAGACAATAAATAGAAATAACCTAGATTTAATTATTAAATTAATGAGAATATTGAAAAGTCATCCTTTGTTAAAAATGGTTAATTCTTATATAATAGATTCACCTCAACCATCCAATTTAAGTTATTTATGAAATTTTGGTTCTTTACTGGCATTATGTTTAATTATACAAATAGTAACAGGAGTTACATTAGGAATGCATTATACTCCTAATGTTTTTGAAGCTTTCGATTCTGTAGAGCATATTATGAGAGATGTAAATAACGGATGATTAATACGTTATTTACATTCAAACACAGCTTCAGCTTTTTTCTTTTTAGTTTATTTACATATAGGTAGAGGTTTATATTATGGATCATACAAAGCACCAAGAACATTGACATGAATAATAGGTACTATATTACTTATAGTAATGATAGCTACAGCATTTCTGGGTTATGTTTTACCTTACGGTCAAATGAGTCTATGAGGAGCCACAGTAATTACTAACTTAATGAGTGCTATTCCATGAATAGGTAAAGATATAGTTGAATTCATTTGAGGAGGTTTTAGTGTTAATAATGCTACTTTAAATAGATTTTTTGCATTACATTTTGTTTTACCTTTTGTGATAGCTGCTTTAGCTTTAATGCATCTAATTGCATTACATGATTCATCAGGATCAGGTAATCCATTAGGTGTTTCAGGTAATTATGATAGATTACCTTTTGCACCTTATTTTATATTTAAAGATTTAATTACTATATTTATATTTATATTTATATTATCAGTATTTGTATTTTTTATGCCTAATATTTTGGGAGATAGTGAAAATTATGTTATGGCTAATCCTATGCAAACTCCACCAGCTATAGTACCAGAATGATATCTTTTACCTTTTTACGCTATATTAAGATCCATTCCTAATAAATTACTTGGTGTAATTGCTATGTTTTCTGCTCTTTTATCCTTATTAATTATGCCCTTTTCGGATTTATCTAAACTTAGAGGTATACAATTTAGACCTTTAAGTAAAATAGCCTTTTTTGTATTTGTTGTTAATTTCTTAATCTTAATGCAATTAGGTGCTAAACATGTAGAATCTCCTTTTATAGAATTTGGTCAAATATCTACAATATTATATTTTTCTAATTTCTTAATTATAGTACCTTTTATAACGTTATTAGAAAATAGTTTGATTGATCTTGCTACTAATAATATAGATAATAGTGATAAATAATAATTTTAAACTTAAAATTGTTATTTTTAATAAAATATCATATTTTAATATAGATTAAATAGGAATAAATAAAAGATTTTGGTTGTTATTATTTAATGCGTACAGTAATTTAATATATATTTGTAAAGATATATTTTTATATATCTTCAAAGAAAAGTAAATAACCACTTTTTTCATTTTGCTTATGGTTGAATTACTACTTAATTTAATAATCTTAAAAAAAATAAAAGTAACTCATAAAAGAGCGAAGTTTTATTTAAAATTAATAAATATAAATATTGAGGTCTAATTTTTTAAATAAATATAAATTAGATTGTGTAAATGCAAGATCATTTTCAAATAATATATCAGAAGAAAAATCTAATAAAACGGAAAGTTGATATGAAAATATAAATCAAATTACTATGTGAAAAGAACGATGATTTTTATCATGTAATGCTAAAGATATTGGAACATTATATTTAATATTTGCTTTATTTTCTGGTTTAATAGGTACAGCTTTCTCTGTATTAATTCGTTTAGAACTTTCAGCACCTGGTGTACAATACATTGCAGATAATCAATTATATAATAGTATTATTACAGCACACGCTATAGTTATGATTTTCTTCATGATAATGCCTGCCATGATAGGAGGATTTGGTAATTTTTTATTACCTCTTTTGGTAGGAGGTCCAGATATGGCGTTTCCTAGATTAAATAATATAAGTTTTTGATTACTTCCACCTAGTTTATGTTTATTTTTATTTGCTGCACTAGTAGAAAATGGAGCTGGTACAGGTTGGACTTTATATCCTCCTTTATCTAGTTTACAAAGTCATAGTGGAGCAAGTGTAGACTTAGCTATATTTGCTTTACATCTTTCGGGTGTAAGTAGTTTATTAGGTGCTATGAATTTTATAACTACAATACTTAATATGAGAAGCCCTGGTATAAGACTACATAAACTAGCACTTTTTGGTTGAGCAGTAGTAATCACTGCCGTACTATTATTATTATCATTACCAGTTTTAGCTGGTGCAATAACAATGATTTTAACAGATAGAAATTTTAATACATCTTTCTTTGAAGTAGCTGGAGGAGGTGATCCTATATTATATCAACATCTTTTCTGATTTTTTGGTCATCCAGAAGTATATATCTTAATTATACCTGGTTTTGGTGTAATAAGTACTACAATTTCAGCTGGCTCAAATAAAAATGTATTTGGTTATTTAGGAATGGTTTACGCTATGATGTCTATTGGTGTTTTAGGTTTTGTAGTTTGAAGCCATCATATGTATTCAGTTGGATTAGATGTTGATACTAGAGCATATTTTACAGCTGCAACTTTAATTATTGCGGTACCTACTGGTATTAAAATATTTAGTTGATTAGCTACTATTTATGGAGGAACATTATACTTAACACCTTCTATGTTATTTGCATTAGGGTTTGTTGTAATGTTTACTATAGGAGGATTAAGTGGAGTTGTTTTAGCTAATGCTTCGCTTGACGTCGCATTCCATGATACTTATTATGTTGTTGCTCATTTTCATTATGTATTATCTTTGGGTGCTGTGTTTGCTTTATTTAGTGCATGATATTTTTGAGTTCCTAAGTTAATTGGCTTAGATTATAATATAATGTTAGGTAAAGTGCATTTCTTTTTATTATTTATTGGTGTTAATTTAACATTTTTTCCTCAGCATTTTTTAGGGCTACAAGGAATGCCTAGAAGAATAAGTGATTATCCTGATGCATTTGCTGGATGAAATATGATAAGTAGTTATGGTTCTATAGTAAGTGTAACTGCTACATGATTATTTTTATATATTGTTTATATACAGTTAATTGAAGGTAATGTTACTTCAAGATATCCTTGGGTAACACCACAATTTTTTAGTGATTTATTTCAAACTCTTTTTAGTAGAAATTACAATTCATTAGAATGAAGTTTAACTAGCCCACCTAAGCCTCATTCATTCGTAACTCTCCCTCTACAAAGTAATAATAGTTATAATAAAATAAAAATGATCATTAAATAATATAACTATTATTAAAATGTATGTATTTTTTATATTGTTATCTTGCTTGTAGATATATATAAGTGTTACAGTTTAGCAGTAAATGTTGTATTATATATATATTGCTATTATTATCAATACTAGTAATACCTTTAGTTGGAGTATTTTTTATTTCAGCTTTATCTACATATAATATAATAGAAAAAGATAAAATGTTAAAAAAAATGGCTTTATCTTTTTCTATTATGGATTTAATAATCTCTTTAATAATGTTTATATTATATGATAATAGTAATAAAAACTTTCAATTTATTCAAGAACATTTTGATATAGGTTATTATGAATTTTTTCTTGGAGTAGATGGTTTGTCTATATATTTTATATTACTTACAACATTAATAATGCCTATATCTTTAATATCAAATTGAAAATCCATAACAAATAATGTATTAAATTTTTTAATTATAATGTTATTATTAGAAACGTCTTTATTAGTTGTATTTTCAATTTTGGATTTATTAATGTTTTATATGTTTTTTGAAAGTATACTAGCACCTTTATTTATATTAATAGGTGTTTATGGATCAAGTCAAAAAGTAAGAGCAAGTTTTTATTTTTTTTTATATACATTTATAGGTTCTTTATTTATGTTATTATCTATAATAACAATGTTATCCACAATAGGTTCTACTTATTTTGATATATTATCGAAAACAAATTTTATATTTATTACACAAATACTTTTGTTTTCTGGTATATTTTTAGCTTTTGCAGTAAAAACACCAGTTATTTATTTAAATAGTTGATTATTAAAAGCTCACGTAGAGTCACCATTATCAGGAAGTATAATATTGGCTGCTTTAGTTTTAAAATTAAGTTTATATGGTATATTTAGATTAATAATAATCTTATTACCTAAAGCTTTTTTATATTGTACTAGCATAATATTCGTTATAGGTGTCTTAACTATCATATATGCTAGTTTAAGTACACTTAGAACAATTGATATTAAAGAACTTATTGCTTATTCTTCTGTATCACATGCTGCTGTATATCTTTTAGGTGCTTTTAGTAATGTATTTCAAGGTATACAAGGAGCCATTAGTTTAGGTTTAGCTCATGGTTTTGTATCTTCTGGATTATTTTCTTGTGTAGGAGGTGTTTTATATGATAGATCTTCCACAAGATTAATAACTTATTATAAAGGTATTACTCAGGCCATGCCTATATTTTGTATATTATTCTTTATTTTATCTTTAGGAAATTGTGGTGTACCTTTAACACTAAATTTTTTAGGTGAATTTTTATCTTTATATGGTGTATTTGAAAGACTACCTTTAGCAGGTGTTTTAGCTAGCTCTTCTATAGTGCTTTCTGCTGCTTATACAATATTTATGTATAATAGAATAGCTTTTGGAGGTTCTTATAACTTATTTTGTAGAAAAACATATGTACCTGATATCAATAAAAGAGAATTTTATATTTTATTTAGTTTAATAGTATTTACTGTATTTTTAGGTATTTATCCTGCTATTATTTTTGATGGACTACATTATTATAGTGATAGTTTAATTTTCAGTTTATATGAAAGCTTTAACTAAGGATCATATATAAACTTATAATAATATTGTTATAAAATAATATTATAAATTATTAATTAGAAATCAAAATGTGATTATAAATATATAATTGCAAATATCAATTACTCTTTAATAAAATTTAAATTTGATAATAACTTATCTTTTATTATTATTATTATCAAATGGTTTAACTATAAGACCAGATATTTCTATTCTATATTCTCGAATAGGGATACTAATCATATTTTATAGTTTAATAGTTAATATAATAAATACTTATATAACTTATTTAGAAAAAGGGATAGGTTTATATGGAGGATTATTTCACACTACAAGTATAACACATACTTTCCAAATATTTATATTATTAGTTTGTGGTATAATATTATGTTTAACAGGATTTTATCCTAGGAAAAAATATATAAATAAATCTTTAACTTTATTTGAGACGATTTTAAATAAAGTTAAACAATATACTAGTATTTTAAACAAAATTTCAGAACAATTTACTATAATTGAATATAGTTTAATAGCAATTTTTGTTATTTCTGGTGCAACTTTGTTAATATCTTCTGCTGATTTAGGTTCTATATATTTAAGCATTGAATTACAGAGTTTTAGTTTATATATTATATCTTCTTTGCATAGAAATTCTGAATCATCTACAGGTTCAGCACTTACATACTTTTTATTGGGAGGTTTATCATCATGTTTTATATTATTAGGTATAGGATTAATATATGCTAATTCTGGTCTAACTAATTTAGATGGAATTTATTCTGTAATATCTGATTCAGAAAAATATATATATGTATTTAATTGATATATTCATAATTATATATTTTATAGCCTATTATTAATATCTGTAGGATTTTTATTTAAAATTGCAGCAGCTCCTTTCCACTGATGATCTCCTGATGTGTATGACGGAGTACCTACTGTTGTTACAATATTTATAGCAACATTTGGAAAAATTGCTATATTAATATTATTTCTTGAATTAGTACATTATACCAGTTCATTATTATATTCAACAGTACAATTATATTCTTGAACTATGAGTTTGACTATTAGTTGTTTTTTTTCCTTAATTATAGGTACTGTTTTAGGTTTAACTCAAGTCAGAATAAAAAGGTTATTAGCATATAGTACTATTTCCCATATAGGTTTTATGTTGTTATCATTAACAGCACATAGTATAGAATCATATCAAGCATTTATATTTTATATGATACAATATATTCTTACAAATATAAATGCATTTTTTATATTAATTGGTATTGGTTTTAGTTTATATTTATATTATACAAGTATATCTGAGTATAACAACTTACCAGAGAAAAGTAATTCTCCTATACAATTAATTAATCAATTAAAAGGTTTTTTTTCTATAAATCCTATTTTGACATTATGTTTAGCTATAACTATATTTTCATTTGTAGG
>Ga0209112_10000021_pt1 | contig 23842 bp, 24 predicted proteins | sample TexAe_OM3H0_O3_FD_187947 | JGI IMG/M metagenome (GOLD analysis project Ga0209112, IMG submission 187947) | Forest soil microbial communities from Davy Crockett National Forest, Groveton, Texas, USA - Texas A ecozone_OM3H0_O3 (SPAdes) (version 2) | ecosystem: Environmental > Terrestrial > Soil >...
CTTAAAATCCGCCCAGTGTCGGTTCGAGTCCGACTGGGGGCACGGGGTTTGAGGTGCTCTGATCGGCGCGGATTGCGGTGATCGAGGGGCCGGTACCGCGCTGTCCGGGTCGGCGACGGCAACCGCTGCCAGCAACGACCCCACGGCCGTGCACCGAGCCGGATGGGACGCAAATCTCAGCTGTGGCTTCCATCACGTGCGTGTGGTCATCGCGGACCAGACCGGGAGCCCCTCGTTGCGCCCGTCGCAAACCCCGTGCGCGTTGCCGGGCTGCTACATCTTGCTGCGGAACTCCGGGCAATACGCGGCCGTCGCCGCACCGATGATGGTGCCGCTGCCGTTGCTGCTCAAGCCCGTTGCCTTCTGCACTTCCGTGGCGAGTTGCTTCATGGTGTCCCCGCCGGCCCAGTCCGTGCAGACCGCGTGCCCCACGTCGATCATCATCTGTTCTTGGCCGCTCGGCCAGCCGAGCCCGTGCTGCTGCAAAATGTGCAGGTACTGATCATCCGCCGGGTCGGCACTTGCAACGGGCGCGGCGGCTAGGCCAACGAAGCCGGCCACAACAACAGCTACCAGACCGGTCAGCCGTGCCATGCTCTTCATTCGTTGGCTCCTCGTTGAAATGCCTGCCTGCAGCAACCGAATACTAATTGCATCCCGCCATTCTGTCTCAGCGAGCTACCGGCGCACCCCGAGATTCGTCGCCTTCGGCGCGAACCTTCCGGCCGCAGTAAGTTGGTCGCCGACCGTTCCCCGATCTGCCACCAGGAAGGAGCCAGTGCCGAAGTGGCCGAGGACCCGCGGGTTGATGACGTCTCGCGCCAATACGATCGCTGGGAGTATCCACCTCCGGTGGCCGACCTCGGGGCATGGACCAAAAACCACTGGGATTGGTTCGACCCCTTCTGGGCGCACCGTGTGTATTGGCCCGACCGGGAGTACAAACCGGACCTTGACATCCTGATCGCGGGTTGCGGAACGTTCCAGGCGGCGCTCTTCGCGTTTATGAACCGCGACGCGAAAGTGGTGGGAATCGACGTCAGCGAGACTGCGCTGATCCATGAGCGGTATCTGAAAGACAAGCACGGATTAGACAACCTGGAGCTCTATCGGCTCCCGATCGAAGAGGTGTCCGCGCTCGGCAGGGGCTTCGATCTCATCGTCTCCAGCGGCGTCCTGCACCACATGGCGGATCCCCTGGCCGGACTGAAGGCGCTGGGCGAGTGCTTGCGCAGCGATGGCGCTTTGGGCGTGATGCTCTATGCGAAGTACGGCCGGATCGGAGTCGAGATCCTCGAATCGGTATTTCGCGACCTGGGACTGTCGCAGGACGAAGCATCCGTTCAAATGGTCAAAGACGCGGTAGCGGTGCTGCCGGCCGACCACCCCGCCCGCAGCTATTTGGCGAGGGCGACCGATTTGCTGTCCGACGGCGCCCTGGTCGACACGTTCTTGCACGCCCGGCAGCGCAGCTACACCGTCGCGGAATGCCTGGATTTCGTCCGCTCGGCCGGACTGACATTCCAGGGGTGGTTTCATAAAACGCCCTATTACCCGCACGAGTCTTTAGCGCCGGTGAGCGGGTTTCAGTCATTGCTGAACGAATTGCCCGACATCACAATGTGGTCGGTGATGGAACGGCTGCAAACGGCAAATGCCACCCATTTCTTTCTCGCCTGCCGTCCCGAACGTCCCAGCGCGGACTACACAATCGATTTCTCCGCCCCCGAATCACTCGATTACGTTCCGCTGACGCGTACGGCCTGCCTGTTGTCCGGCGACGAGGCCGTCTGGCCGGGCGGAAAGCTGAAGCTCAACCCGGCGCAGCTGCCCTTGGTTCAGCACGTCGACGGGCGCCGCACGATTCGCGAGATCATCGACTGCGTGGCGCAGCAAGGCGGCGTCGCCCAGGAGAACAGGGCGATTCTGGAAGACTTCGCGCACACGCTGTTTCGCGCGCTGTGGCGTCTGGACTTTCTGGCAATGGCGCTCAACACGAACACCCGCACGCGACATGCCGGCACGAAGGCGGGCAGGCCGAAGTGACCGGGGACCCGCGTGCTGACGGCGTCTCGCGGCAATACGATCGCTGGGAGTATCCACCGCCGGTCGCCGACCTCGAGGCGTGGGCGGCCACCGGCCATTGGGATTGGTTCGACCCCTTCTGGAGTCATCGGATCTTTTGGCCGAACCGGGAATACAGGCCGGACCTAGACATTCTGATCGCCGGTTGCGGCACGTCCCAGGCGGCGGCTTGTGCTTTCACGAACCGCGGCGCGCGAGTGGTGGCTATCGACGTCAGCCGGTCCGCGCTCAATCACGAGCAGTTTCTGAAAGACAAACACGGGCTGGACAACCTCGAGCTGCACATGCTTCCGATCGAAGAGGTGTCCGCGCTTGGACGCGACTTCGATCTCATCGTCTGCAGCGGCGTCCTACATCACATGGCGGATCCGTTGACCGGGCTGAAAGCTCTCGGCGAGTGCCTGCGCGGTGACGGGGCGCTGGCGGTCATGCTCTATGCGAAGTACGGGCGGATCGGAGTGGAGATCCTCGAATCGGTGTTTCGTGACCTCGGACTGTCACAGGACCAAGCATCGGTCCAATTGGTCAAAGACGCGATCGCGGTGCTCCCGATGGACCATCCCGCCAGCACTTATGTGCGGGTCGCACGGGACCTGTTGTCGGATGGCGGGGTCGTCGACACCTTCTTGCATGCCCGCCAACGCAGCTACACCGTTGCGGAATGCCTGGACCTCGTCAGCGCGGCCGGACTCGCTTTCCAGGGGTGGTTTCATAAAACGCCGTATTACCCGCACGACAACTTCCCGCCGGGGAGCGGACTTCCGTCGGTGTTGAGCCAATTGCCTGACGCAGAGCTCTGGTCAGTGATGGAACGTTTGCAGACGACGAATGCCACTCACTATTTCACTGCCTGCCGCCCCGAGCGTCCCAAGGAGCACTACACCATTGATTTCTCGGCGCCGGATGCACTCGATTACATTCCGCTGACGCGCACAGCGTGTCTACTGTCCGGCGACGAGATCCTGGTACGCGATGCGAAGCTGAAGCTCAACCCGGCTCAGCTGCCCTTCGTCCAGCACGCCGACGGCCGCCGGACAATTCGTGAAATCTGTGCATCGGTGGCACAGCGCCAAGAATTCGACGGGGTCGGCGAGGAACAGATCCAGGAATTCGGGCACAAACTTTTTGAGGCGCTGTGGCGCGTGGACTTTCTGGCGATGGCGCGTAACACCACCGCGCCCGGATAGCATGAGCGCACCCCACACAAACTTTTGTTCCGCTATGGGCCTGCCGCCGACGACCCGCAGAACCCGCACTCATACACTGGCCCATCGTGGGCATGTTGTTCGGCCTTGCGCCGTGGATCGTTTATTGGGTTCTTGTCGGTAACGTCCCCTTCGCCATCGCCGCTCTGGTCGCGCTGACGATCGCCGTCGTCGCGGTGGCAACGGAAAGCGCTTACGGCAAGCCGGTGGGAACGCTCGAAACCGGTTCTGTCGCAGTACTTGTGGTGTTGACGGTGTTGACGTTCACGGTCACCGTGCCGGTGCAGCAGCAGTGGCTACTGCCGCTCGGCAATGCCGGCATCTTCTTGGTGGCGCTTATCGGCACGCTGATCGGCAGGCCAGTCGTGCGGGAGTCCCTCGCCGCGGAGCAACCCGCCGACGTGCTCAAGACAGAACTGTTCGCCAACGTCGTCAAAGTGCTCAGCTGGACGTGGGTTGGGACTTTTCTGGCCATGACGGTGTCGTCGGCGATCCCGCCCATCGCGGACGCCGGGGCCTCGATCCTGGACACCAAGACGCCGTTGTCGTTCGTCTGTTACTGGGTCATCCCGTTCGCGCTCTTCGGTGCTGCGGCGCTGACCTCGCGGTTCCTGACCGACCGCATGCTCGCCGGGATCGACGACGTTGCGCGGGAGACTTCGTTCGTCGCCTACGACGAGGCCACCATCGACGAGCTCTACTTCCTTGCCCAGGAACACGCCAACCGTGAGGTCGGCCCGGGCAAGGAGGCCTACAACGTGAAGGTCGGGGGGATGGGGTCTCCGCTGACCGGTGACGAGTCCCGAAAGTCCTGGCCCTCGACCTACAAGGTGCGCGACAAGCGCCGCTAAAGCCTGTTGGCCTGCGCCATCGGCCGCCATACCGGCGTTCGGATACGTTGGTTTCGGCGGAGCGGCCCGGACCTGCCGCACGTGCTCCGCGTCTCATTGCGGCCGACCAGGGAGCAGGCGTGAACGCTATCAGTCCAGATGCCATCCGTGCCGAGACGATCACCATCAGCGGCCACGGCGGCGACCAGATCGAGGCCTATCGCGCCTCGCCCCTTGCCGAGGGGTCACGCGGTGGGATCGTCTGGATTCACCACATGCCCGGCTATGACCGCGAGACCAAGGAGTTCGTCCGGCGATTGGCCGTCAGCGGTTATCACGCGGTGGCACCAAACCTCTATTCGCGCGAGGCACCGGGTGCCGCGCCCGATGACGCCGCGGCCGCAGTGCGGGCGGCCGGCGGAGTTCCCGACGAGCGACTGGTCGGCGACGTTGCGGGCGCGGTCGAGCATCTGCGATCGCTGCCCGGCGCCAACGGCACGTTCGGTGTGATCGGGCACTGCTCGGGCGGGCGGCACGCCTACCTGGCGGCATGCTCGCTGCCGTTCGACGCGGCGGTGGACTGCTACGGCGCCTTCATCGTCGAGGACCCGCCCGAGGGCATACCCAAAGCCATGAAGCCGATCCTGGGCCTCGTCCCGAATCTGAGCTGTCCGCTGCTGGGTCTGTTCGGACTCGATGACCGGTTCCCGGCACCGCCCGCGGTCGCGACGCTGGACGCCGAGCTGAACCTGCACAACAAGCCGCACGAATTCCACTCCTACGAGGGCGCGGGCCATTCGTTCTTCTCGGTCGACCGACCCGCTTACCGGCCGGAGGCGGCGGTTGACGGGTGGCGGCGCATCGATGAGTTCTTCGCCACCCATCTGAAAGGCTGAAAACATGTGCACCTATCTGACCGAACACGTGGACATCGACGGCAGCGGCAAGGGCGCAACGGGGTGGTTCGGCGCCGATCGCGCGACGGTCTACGTCGACCATCCCGTCCATGCGCCTTATGGACACACGGTCAACATCGATGTGATCAATCCGAGCCTGGGCCCGTCGGCGCGGGTCGCCCTCGAGCTCACCGAGGAGAGCGCCCTGGCGCTGGCCGACGCCATCCACAAAGCGATCGGGCATGCACCGGCCGGGCTGGCCTCCAAATACCAGCGGGTCTGACATGACCGCCCATCCTGATTACCCCCAAATGGCCGCTGCGCGGGGACGAATCGAGCCCGCGCCGCGCCGAGTTCGCGGCTATCTGGGCGACGCGCTGGTCTTCGACACCACGGCTGCCCGCTATGTGTGGGAAGTCCCGTACTACCCGCAGTACTACATCCCGCTGGCGGACGTCCGGACGGAATTCCTGCACGACGAGGATCACGCGCAGAAAGTGCAGTTCGGCCCGTCGCGGCTGCACTCGCTGGTCGGCGGCGGGCGCACCTACCAAAATTCCGCGCGCGTGTTCGACGCCGACAGCGACAGCCCGGTGGCCGGCACCGTGCGATTCGAGTGGAATCCGTTGCGCTGGTTCGAAGAAGACGAGCCGATCTACGGCCACCCGCGTAACCCGTACACGAGGGTCGACGCCGTGCGCTCGCACCGGCACATCCGAGTCGAACTTGACGGTATTGTGCTGGCCGACACCGGTTCTCCCGTGCTGCTGTTCGAAACCGGTTTACCCACAAGGTATTACCTCGATCCGACCGACATCGCATTCGAATATCTGGAACCCAGTCCGACACAGACGTTGTGCCCGTACAAAGGGGTGACGTCGGGCTACTGGTCGGTGCGGCTGGGCCGCGACGACCAAGCGGTGCACCAGGATCTGGCGTGGACCTATCACTACCCGCTTCCGGCGGTGGGCCAGATCGCCGGACTGGTGGCGTTTTACAACGAGAAGCTCGATATCGTCGTCGACGGCACCCCACTGCCGCGGCCGCAGACCCAGTTCAGCTAGCCGACGCGCATTACGAAACGAATTCTTAAACTCGACCTCACGCAGTCGAAACATTGCAATTCGACGCTTTCACCCGTCTACGGCGTCACTTCGTACCGCGTCTGATTCTTACAGGCCTGATGGCCCGAATTGGGGTGTGTCTGAACCATGTTGCCCTATCCCGACTGGCTAAACCCCGGAGACAACGCCTGGCAATTGGTGGCGGCGACTCTGGTCGGCCTGATGAGCATTCCAGGCATCGCCGTTCTCTACGGCGGAATCGTGCAGAAGAAGTGGGCCGTCAACACGATGCTGATGGCCTTCTCCGCGTTCTCTCTGGTCCTCGTTGTGTGGGTGCTCTGGGGCTTCAAGATGGGCTTCGGCGAGCCGCTGAAACTCGGGCCGGGCATCTTGGCGTCCGCGGTCGGAAAACCGCACACGATCCTGAGCAGCAACAACCAGCAGATCGCCTACATCCCGTTGCTCGACGGCACCATGCCGTCTTTCCGCTTCTCGGAGAGCACGCTGGCGTACTTCCAGTTCGTGTTCGCCGGCATCACCCCGCTGCTGTTCCTCGGCAGCGTGATCGGCCGGATGAGCTTCAAGGTGTGGTTGATCTTCGTGCCGCTCTGGTCGACATTCGCCTACTCGGTCAACGCATTTCTGTTGTGGGGTGGCGGCTGGTGGGGACACGCGGGTGCCCTGGACTACAGCGGGGGGTACGTGATTCACCTCGCCGCCGGAACATCGGGATTCGTCGCCGCCGCGGTGATCGGTCCGAGGCTGGCGCGGGACCGGGAGCGCGCGGTGCCGAACAACCTTCCGCTGGCCGCGGTCGGCGCCGGCGTGCTGTGGTTGGGCTGGAACGGGTTCAACGGCGGTGACCCCTACTTCTCGGGTGCGGACGCGTCGCTGGCGGTGCTCAATACCAACCTCGCCACCGCGGTCGCGTTGCTCACCTGGGTGATCTGGGACATCTTCGCAAGCAAGCAGCGCAAGCCGACGTTCCTCGGCGCCATCAACGGAATGATCACCGGGCTGGTCGCGATCACCCCGGCGGCCGGTTTCGTCAACAGTTTCGGGGCGATGATCATCGGCGCGGTCGCGTCGTCGTTGGTCTGGATGTCGTGGAATTGGCTCGGCACGACGCGGCTGTTCAGGAAGGTCGACGACACCCTGGGCGTGTTCCACACCCACGGCGTGGCGGGCCTGGCGGGCGGGTTGCTCGTCGGAGTGCTCGCGGACCCGCACATCGTCGAATACCTGGGCGGCAGCACCGGACAGGACGTGACGACCGCCGGTTGGCTGTACGGGCACCATCCCAAGCAGCTATTGATACAGGCCGGCGCCGCCGGGACGGTCATCGTCTGGGATGCCCTCGTCACGTTCGTCATCCTGAAAGTGCTTGGCCTCTTTATGAAGTTGCGATTGCCCGACGAGGTTCTGGAAACCGGCGACCTCGGCGTGCACGACGAGGAGGCATACCCGGACGAGGCGCTCGTCACGGGCCGGCGCGTCGAAACCGCATCGCCGACCGCGCCACTGGAACCCAAACCCGCTGAGCCGGTGGATGATTGAGAATGCGACGGCATCATGAAACTGATCACCGCGATCGTCCAGCCCTTCACCCTCGATGACGTCAGGCACGCCGTCGAGTCGGCGGGTGTGCTGGGTATGACGGTCACCGAAGTCCAAGGGTACGGCAGGCAGAAGGGGCACACCGAGGTTTATCGAGGCGCCGAATATGCGGTCGTATTCGTGCCTAAAGTGCGGGTCGAGGTGCTTGTTGACGACGAGTTCGTCGCCCGAATCTCAGACGCCGTCATCGGCGCCGCTCGCACCGGGAAGATCGGCGACGGCAAGGTGTGGATCTCACCAGTTGAAGCGGTGGTTCGCATTCGGACCGGGGAGCGCAACCACGAAGCGCTGTGATTGATCATTGTGATTGGTGTGAGATATGCCTCTTCCCATTCCAATTCTTAGGTTTTCCTTGATCGCGCGTGTCGTGGCGTCGGTGGCATTCGTCAGCGACAGCGGTAAAGGTGCTGGAAGGCGACGAATTTCGCGTTCGCAGGGAAAACCGCTGTAATACGGCACAATCAGCGATTTAACCGCTTCTGACCGCCCGACGTGACCCAGATAACTCTGGGCGAAATTCAGCCCTGGCCGCATTGAGATTCGTCGGTAGACTCGGCAAAACCAGTCGCATCAGCGCCTTTCGGTGCTGAGTTAACCCGGAGGGCCGCAACTGTCGCGCCACGGTCCAGCGATGTTTGCCTCCGCGCCGACAACCACAGTAAAGGCGGTGTGAGCGTGAGTGATGTATCCGGCCGAAAGGCCGCCAACGATCATAAAGACGGACGAGTTTTCGAAATCGACGACACGACGGTGTTGCGGATCCCGGTGCACAACGGCCCGATCAGCGATCTCGCCGTCAGCCCGGATGGCAGCCGGCTGATCGTGACCAACTACGGCCATCACACAATTTCGATCATCGACACCAACAGCGGTCAGGTCTTGGACGCCGTCGCGGGCTTGCCCGAACCGTCCGCGGTCGCCGTCACCGACCGCGCGTACATCAGCACCGCCGCCGCGGCGTACGACGCGATAGAAATCGTCGACGTGGCCACGGGCGCCCACATCGCGACGCATCGGCTGGCGCACAGCGTCAGCGATCTGGCGGTGAGCAACGAGCGCATTTACGCCAGCCGGAACGGCGTGCGCGGCGCCGATGTCGCGGTGATCGACACCGCCACGGGCGAGCTCGAAGTGGTCGAACTCGCGACCAGGCCGGGCACCACCACCGAATGCCTTTGCCTTGGTCCCGACGGCCGACGCGTGTACGTCGGCACCAACGGCCCGACCGGCGGCAGCCTGGTGACTATCGAGACCCGAACCCGCTCCGACGACCGTCGGGTCGGTGGCCGCTCGCGCATCGGCGGTGTCGTCGAGCTCGGCTTGCCCATCCGCGACGTGGCGCTGAGCAGTGACGGCGGAACCGCCTACGTGGCGAGCTGCGGCCCGGTCGTGGGCGCGGTGCTCGACGTGGTCGACACCCGGGCGAACAAAATCAGCAACACCCGCAAGATCGACGAGATCACCGGCCCGCTGACGCGGATGGCGCTCAGCGCCGACGGCCGGCGCGCCTACCTGGTCACCGACGATCGCATCACTGTGCTGTGCACCCAAACGCTGGATGTCGTCGGTGAAGTCGTGGCGGCCACGCAGCCGTCGTGTGTGATGGAAAGCCCCGACGGTGCAAACCTGTATATCGCCGACTACTCCGGCGAGGTCATCGCGGCTCGGGTCGCGGTCCCCGCACGATCGGCGCTCGAGAACGGCGCAACCGTGACCGACATGTCGCTCGCCTGGATGCCCGAGTTCACCCAACTGGAGCCAGTGCTGGCCTAGCCCGCGCGAATTACCCAAAAGGCAACGAGCCCAGCGGGATTCATATAGTCCCACCTGCTTTCCTGCAGTCAGGATTCTGGCCGGTCCCCAACCGTCGGAGACAATCTCGACCATATCCGCTGACACGGGCTTAGGGTGAGAGGCGGTCGACGGCTCGTCGCCGCCGGCCCGGGATGCGGACACGCCGCATTTCGCGGATTGGCACCAGGCGGTACATCAGTGGACAGCACCATGCAGGACTTTCCGTTGACGATCGGCGCCATCATGCGCCACGGCTGCGGCGTCCACGGGGCGCGCACGGTCACCACCGCCACCGGCGACGGTTACCGGCGCAGCAGCTACCGTGAACTGGGTCAACAGGTGGCGCAGCTGGCAAACGCATTGCGCCGCCTCGGCATTACCGGTGACCAGCGCGTCGGGACGTTCATGTGGAACAACGCCGAACACCTGGCGGCCTACCTTGCGATCCCGTCGATGGGCGCCGTGCTGCACACGCTCAACATCCGTCTCTTCCCCGAGCAGATCGCATACGTCGCCAACGAGGCCGAAGACGCCGTCGTGCTGGTCGACGCATCGCTGACGAAACTGCTCGCGCCGGTGCTGCCGAGTCTCGAGACCGTGCACACGGTGATCCTGGTCGGGGACGGCGACACCGGCCCGCTCGAAGAGTCGGGCAAGACCGTGCTGCGTTATGCCGACGCGATCGGCGCCGAGTCGACGGAGTTCGACTGGCCGCGGATCGACGAAACCTCGGCGGCCGCAATGTGCTACACGAGCGGCACCACCGGCAACCCCAAAGGCGTGGTCTACAGCCACCGTTCGAGCTTCCTGCACAGCATGGCGGCGTGCACGACCAACGGCATCGGGGTGGGTTCCAGCGACGTCGTCCTGCCGGTCGTGCCGATGTTCCACGCCAACGCGTGGGGGCTGCCGTACGCGGCGCTGATGGGCGGTGCCGACATCGTGCTTCCCGACTGCCATCTCGACGCCCGGTCGCTGATCGACATGATCGAGAAGTTGCGGCCGACGATTGCCGGCGCCGTGCCGACCATCTGGAACGATCTGCGGCATCGGCTGGAGGAGGACCCGGACCACGACTTGTCGTCGCTGCGTCTGGTGGCCTGCGGGGGCTCGGCCGTCCCGGTGCCGCTGATGCGCACCTTCCAGGAGAAACACGACGTCCTGATCCGGCAGCTGTGGGGCATGACGGAAACGTCGCCGATGGCCACCACGGCATGGCCGCCGCCGGACACCCCGTCCGAACAGCACTGGGCGTTCCGCGGCACCGCGGGTCAACCGCTATGTGGCGTGGAGATCCGCGTCGTCGACGACCAAGGCGAAGTGCTGCCCAACGACACCGTGGGCGAGGTGGAGGTCCGCGGCCCGTGGATCACCGGCTCCTACTACAAGGGGCGCGACGAGTCGAAGTTCGACTCCGGCTGGTTGCGCACCGGCGACGTCGGCCGACTCGACGAACGCAGCTTCATCACCCTGACCGACCGGTCCAAGGACGTCATCAAGTCCGGCGGGGAGTGGATCTCCTCGGTGGAATTGGAGAACCAGTTGATCGGGCACCCGGACGTGGTCGAAGCCGCGGTTGTCGGGGTTCCCGACGAGCGCTGGCAGGAGCGACCGCTCGCGGTCGTCGTAGCAAAGCCGGGCTCGTCGGTGGATGCCGCGAAGTTGCGAACATTCCTCGCGGACAAGGTTGTTCGATGGTGGCTTCCCGAGCGCTGGACGTTCGTCGACGAGGTACCACGCACCAGTGTCGGCAAGTACGACAAGAAGGCGATGCGAGCGCGCTACGCCGAGGACGGCTATGAAGTGATCGAGGCGCGCGACTGAAGACCGCGCAGTGCTGCGGGGAAGGCGAGGCGGTCATGGGCCTGCGGGTCATTCAGTGGGCGACCGGGTCGGTCGGCGTCGCGGCGATCAAGGGTGTGCTGGAACATCCCGAACTCGAATTGGTTGGCTGCTGGGTACATTCGGATGCCAAGAACGGCAAAGACGTCGGCGAGATCATCGGCGGCGCGCCACTCGGCGTGATCGCGACCAACAGCCTCGACGAGGTACTCGAGTTGGACGCCGACGCGGTGATCTACGCACCGCTGCTGCCCAGCGTCGAGGAAGTCGCGGCACTGCTGCAGTCGGGCATCAACGTCGTCACCCCGCTGGGCTGGTTCTATCCGAACGAGAAAGAGGGTGCTCCGCTCGAAGTCGCCGCGCAGGCCGGCAACGCCACGCTGCACGGCGCGGGCATCGGCCCGGGGGCGGCGACCGAGCTGTTCCCGCTGTTGCTCTCGGTGATGTCGACCGGTGTGACTTTCGTTCGCGCCGAAGAGTTTTCGGACCTGCGCACCTACGGTGCGCCAGACGTGCTGCGCTATGTGATGGGCTTCGGGGGGACGCCGGACAAAGCGCTGACCGGGCCGATGCAAAAGCTGCTCGACGGCGGGTTTTTTCAGTCCGTCCGGCTCTGCGTCGACCGGTTGGGCTTCGCCGCCGATCCGCAGATTCGCTCCTCACAGGAGGTGGCGGTCGCGACCGCACCCATCGACTCGCCCATCGGGGTGATCGAACCCGGACAGGTTGCCGGGCGCCGTTTCCATTGGGAGGCGATGGTGGGTGACACGGTGGTCGTCCGCATCACCGTGAACTGGCTGATGGGGTCCGAAAGCCTGGACCCGCCTTGGTCATTCGAGCCGGAGGGGGAGCGTTACGAGTTCGAAGTGCGTGGAAATCCGGACACCTTCGTGACAGTCAAGGGCTGGCAGCCCGAAAGCGTGGAGCAGGGGTTGAAGAGCAACCCCGGGATCGTTGCGACGGCAGCTCATTGCGTGAATGCGATTCCGGCGACCTGTGCTGCGCCTGCGGGTATTCAAAGCTTCTTCGATCTGCCACCCATCACCGGCCGCGCCGCACCGCGGCTCGCGCGTTGAAAGTTGTTACGACAATGGCGCATTCGATTGTCGTGGCCGAGTCCCGAGTCGTGCCGGTCAGCCCAGAGGACGCCTTCGGGCGCACGCTGCCGGCCCCGCTCCCGGTGATCTTCAGCCGCTGGCACGGAGTCTTTCCGCCGGTCAAACAGGTGCACGACCAAACGGGCGGCTGGGACGTCGCTGGCCAAACCCGCACCGTGCTGTTGGCCGGCGGTGCCAGCATGCGTGAGGAACTCACCAGCGTCGAGCCGCCCCGAGCGTTCGGTTACCGGCTCACCACGATCACGGGCCCGCTGGCGCTTCTGGTGGATCATGTGGTGGGCGAGTGGACATTCAAGCCGGCCGCGGGCGGAACCGAGATCGCCTGGCGGTGGGACATCCACGCGAAGTCACCCCTGGCATCGCGGCTTCTCCCGCTGTTCGCCAGGATGTGGATCCGATACGCGCGCCACGTGCTGGCCGACCTCGCGACGATGCTGACCGCCTGACTTCGGTAGCGTCTGACCCATGTGTCGACTCTTCGGGCTGCACACCGGGACGCATGTTTGCACCGCGACGTTTTGGCTAGTGGACGCGCCGGACAGCCTGTCCGAACAGAGCAGGAGAAACCCGGACGGAACCGGGATCGGCGTGTTCGGCACACACGGCCGACCGGAACTGCACAAGGAGCCGATCGCGGCGTGGCAGGACGCCGAGTTCGCCACCGACGCGCACCAGATGTCCGGAACGACGTTCATCGCCCACATCCGCTACGCGACCACCGGCTCGCTCGACGTGCTCAACACCCACCCGTTCCTGCAGGACGGCCGGATCTTCGCGCACAACGGTGTGCTCGAAGGGCTGGACATCCTCGATGCGCGACTGCGCGAGGTCGGGGCCGACCACCTGGTGCTGGGGCAGACCGACTCGGAGCGGGTGTTCGCGTTGATCACCGCGTCGATCCGCGCAAAGAACGGAGACGCATCGGCCGGCATCGTCGACGCCATGCAATGGCTCGCGGCGAACGTGCCGATCTACGCGGTCAACGTGCTGCTGTGCACGGCGACCGACATGTGGGCGTTGCGCTACCCGCAGACCCATCAGCTCTACCTGCTGGACCGGACCGACGGCCTGGCGGCAGGCGCCGAATTCGATCTGCGCACCAGCCGAATTCACGCGTTGTCAGACCAACTGTGCACGCAGAAGTCGGTGGTGTTCGCCACCGAGCCGATGGATGGCGACCCGCGCTGGTGTCTGCTGGATCCGGGTGAACTAGTGCACGTCGACGCCGAGTTGCGGATCAGCCGGCGCCTGGTGCTGCCCGATCCTCCCCGGCATCTGTTGCGCCGGGAGGACCTCACCACGCCGGTGGAGGAATCACAGCACGCCCTGCCGACCACCCGGCGGTTGGCGTGACGACCAGACGAGCGCTTGTGCTGGCCGGCGGGGGAATAGCGGGAATCGCCTGGGAGACAGGGATTCTGCGGGGCATCGCCGACGAGTCACCGGCGGCGGCGCGGCTGCTGCTGGATTCCGATGTGCTGGTGGGAACTTCGGCCGGTTCGGCGGTGGCCGCGCAGATCGGAAGTGGCGCCACGCTCGACGAGCTGTTCGACCGGCAAGTCGCCGAGGCATCGGCCGAAATCGACCCGGGCGTCGACGTCGAATCCATCACCGAGTTGTTCCTGGCGGCCTTGAGCCAGCCAGCTGCGCAGCCGTACGAGGCGGCGAACAAGACCCGAGAACAGATGCAGCGGATCGGTGCCGTCGCGCTGGCGACCGAAACCGTTCCCGCGCCGGTGCGCCGTCAGGTGATCGCGCAGCGCCTGCCGTCGCACGAGTGGCCCGATCGGGTGTTGCGCCTCACCGCAATCGATATCGACACCGGCGAATTGGTCGTTTTCGACCGGCGGTCGCAGGTCGACCTCGTCGATGCGGTGGCGGCCAGCTGCGCGGTGCCGGGGGCCTGGCCCCCGGTAATGATCGCGGGGCGGCACTACATGGACGGCGGAGTCGCCAGCTCGGTCAACCTGATTGCGGCCGTCGACTGCGATGCTGCGGTGGTGCTGGTGCCCTCGGGCATCGACGTGCCATCACCGTTCGGCGACGCCCCGGTCGCCGAGGTCTCCTCGTTCGCCGGCGCGGCGTTCGCGGTTTTCGCCGACGACGACTCGCTGACCGCGTTCGGGCCCAACGCATTGGATCCGGCTTGCCGGGTCGGTTCGGCCAAGGCCGGGCGCGAGCAGGGCCGGCGCGAGGCCGCGGCCATCGCGAGATTTCTGGGTGTCTGAATACGCTTGACGCAAAAGGGGTTTGAGCGATTCAGCCCTCGATCGCGGGTGGGGTGAGCTGGTCGGTGTTTGCTTCCAGTGCGTCCAGCGCCTCGATGGCCAGGTCCCGGCCGGCGGCGATCACCTCCACCGCCCGGTGGAACTCCAGGGCCCGGCACGTCGAGCGCGGCACCTCGATCAGCAGGTCGGGCGGGTAGACCGCCAGGGTGTGGCGCGCCAGCGCGGATTGGGCGATGTCGATCGTTCGGTTCATCACCTCGAAGCTGCCCAGCTTCGGGACTTCGGTTGCGACTTCGGTTGCGACGTCGGCCAATTCGACGTCGTCGTCGACGTCCTCGGCATCCGGATCGTCGGGCCAATTCTCGGATTCGGGGGCGGGGACGCCGAACCTGCCCAACACCGCTCGAGCGGTCGGCCGGTCGAGCAGCGCGGTGGTGCTGCGCATCATCCGGTTCAGCCACTCGACCGTGGCCCCGGGCTCGGTCTCGCGGCTCGTGATCGCCTCGCTGCCGGACAGGCTCACCGCGATGGTCAGGTCGGCGTTGACCGCCGACAGCGGGGCCATCGGCAGCGGATCCAGGATGCCGCCGTCGGCGAGCAGGCGCCCGTCGACTTCGTGCGGGGCGATCACACCGGGAATCGCGATGGACGCCCGGATCGCCTCGTCGAGGGGTCCGCGCTGGAACCACACCGACTTTCCGGCCAGCAGATCGGTCGCCACCGCGGTGTAGGGGATGGGCAGCTCTTCGATGGCGACCGGGCCGAGGATGTCGCGCACTGCGTCCAGGATCTTCCCGGCCCGCATGACTCCTGCCGCGCTGATGGATGGGTCCAGCAGCCGCAGGATGGTGCGCTGCGTCAGCGACTTTGCCCAGTCGGCGAAGTCGTCGAGGCGTCCGGCGGCCTCCAGGCCACCGACCACCGCGCCCATCGAAGAGCCGGCGATGCCGACGACCTCGTAGCCGCGCGAGCGCAGCGCCTCGATCACCCCGATGTGCGCGTAGCCGCGAGCGCCGCCGCTGCCGAGTGCCAGCGCCACCCGGGTGGGTGTCGATCGACGCGCGAGTGCGCCGGGTTCGTCGGACATGTCTCCATTTTCCGCGCCGAGCGGAGTGTCAAACGGGTTGGGCGACACTTTTTCCACCCGTGATCTCAATTGCGCGGCCGCCGGAGTCGGTCCGCTAACCGCACTCGTCGTTGGCGGCCGCGTGCGCGGCGACGATCACTGCCGACTGGCGCGCCAGGGTCAGCTTCGACCACGGGGCGTCCCAGCTGCCCGCCGTACCGGCGGGCGACGCCTGAACCATCGCCAGGTACGGCTCGAACAGCGACGCACCGGTCTTGGGCTGGGCGTCCATCCACTCTTTTGCGGCGTGACAGGCCTGGTAGTACTCCGACTCGGTCGAGTCCGCGGGGATGTCGACCCGGGTCGTCACCCCGGCGGGGGACAGCCCGACGGCACCCGGTGGCGCCGAAGTGGGGCCGCTGGGGATGCCCGACGGCCGCGCGGACGAGGGCGCGGGATTGCCGCCGGCGGCGTTGGGATTGGGGGGACTTGGGGCGCCGCGTGAGCACCCCGCGACTGCCAACAAACCGGTCGTCACGACAACCGTAGCCCATCGCCAAAACCCCTCACCGCAAAAGTGCACGGTGCCAATCTATGCAACACTGGCTGCCGTGATCGAGCCCTTCGGATTTAACGAGTGTTGTCGGGCGTAATACGCCGCCGCTTGTCCCATCCGTTTCCCCTGGAGCTCTAGCCATGTCACTGCCCCTTGCCACCCCGGCTGTCTTGCGCCCGCGAACCGCCGCGTCCCCGTCAGCGGGACCGACCCGGCTGCGGGTGCCGGACCTTTTATACGCCACCGACCAGGCCGCCGACGACGTACTCAGCGGACGCTGCGACCACCTGCTGCCCGAGGGCGGGGTGCCGGCGGCCGAACGCTGGTTCACCCGCATCCACGGCGACGACGAGCTGGACGTCTGGCTGATCAGCTGGGTTCCCGGCCGCGCCACCGAATTGCACGACCACGGCGGCTCGTTGGGTGCGCTGACCGTGCTGTCCGGGTCGCTCAACGAATTCCGCTGGGACGGAACAGGTTTGCGGCGCCGACGCCTCGATGCCGGTGATCAGGCCGGGTTCCCGTTGGGCTGGGTGCACGACGTGGTGTGGGCACCGCGGCTTGCCCCCGAGCCGGCTGCGGGATCGGTTGGCGGGCTTGTCTTTCCGCCACCGCATACCGCGCCGGTGCAGCCGACCCTGAGCGTGCATGCCTACTCGCCACCCCTGACCGCGATGTCGTATTACGAGATCACCGACCGCAAGACGTTGCGCCGCAAGCGCACCGAACTGACCGACCAACCGGAAGGGCCCTGATGAGCCGCATCGACGTAGTTCTGCGATCCGCCCGGCGCCGGTTTCGCCGCCTCCCCCCGACCGAAGTGCCCGCCGCACTGCGGCGCGGGGCCGTTCTCGTCGACATCCGGCCGCAGGCCCAGCGATTCCGTGAGGGCGAGATACCCGGCGCGTTGGTGATCGAGCGCAACGTTCTGGAATGGCGCTGCGACCCGACCAGCGATGCCAAGCTGCCGGAGGCCGTCGGCGACGACGTGGAATGGGTGATCGTGTGTTCGGAGGGCTACACGTCGAGCCTCGCCGCCGCCGCGCTGCTGGACATCGGCCTGCACCGCTCCACGGACGTCGTCGGGGGCTACCACGCGCTGGCGGGGGCCGGCGTGCTGGACCAGCTCAGCGGCGGTTCCAAGCTCGGGAGCCACGAAGGGTTGGCGAATGCCGGTGCGCCGGGTCGGCGCTGGATCTAGCTAGCCGTTGGTCTGCAGCAGCGGCCGCAATCTGTCCGTCTTCTCCTGCGTCCACCCCGGCGGCGGCAGCACGGCCGCCCAGCCGTCGGCGACATTTGCCACGTAGCGATGGCCGTGCCCGTCGGGCACATCGAGCGCCACCGCCATGTCCGCCGAGACCTGCAGGAATGTGACGACCGGGATCCAGCGTGTCTGGGGCAGCACGTCATAACCGCGCGGCTCTTGCAGCCAGTCGGGCTTGCTGAACAACAGGTCCGGCGTCCACCAGGCGATCGGATCGGACGCGTGCTGCAGATACACCACCCGCGGGTGGTCCCAGGGGCTGTTCGGACGGGCCAGGTCGCTCGGGCGAGCGACAAAGCGGACGGCTCTGCCGTCGTGGTAGATCGGCAACCATTCAGGCGACCCGGCGTCACGGGTGGACGTCAAATCGGTCCAGATCGTGTTGTTGAACGTCGGCCCGCTGAACAGGGCGCCGTCGGTGCGTGCCAGCACGTTGTTCAGGCTCATGAACGGCGCCTCGCCGCCGAACGATCCCAGGCTCTCCCCGAACACGACCAGCTTGGGGCGTTGGCCCTCGGGCAGCTGCCGGATCAGCCTGTCGACGGCCTCGAAGAGCGCCTGACCGGCGTGCCGGGCGTTCTCCTTGTCGACCAGGAACGACAACCAGCTCGGCAGGAACGAATACTGCATGCTCACGATCGCCGTGTTGCCGTTGTACATGTACTCCAGCGCCGAGGCTTCCGCCTCGTTGATCCAGCCGGTGCCGGTGGTGGTTCCGACCGCGACGACGGCGCGCTGTAATCCGCCCGTGCGCTGCAGCTCCCGGGCCGCGAGCTCGGCGGTCGCGGTGATGCCGTCGGTGTTGGAGTTCAGGCCGGCGTAGGCCCGGATCGGTTCGGTCGCCGGTGTCCCGTTGAATTTGGTGAGCTGGTCGAGATTCGGGCCGCCCTCGATGAAGACGCGGCCCTCGCGGCCCAGCGACTCCCACGACACCAGGGATTGCGGGCCGCCCGAGCGCAGTGGGGTTTTCGGGGGCGCGGTATCGGGATTCATCTCGTTGTTGGCCGTGGCGAAGGTGTTGTTCATCGTGCGCATGGCGAACTTGAGCACGACGCCGTTGAGCACGGTGATGGTCAGGACCACGAGCAGGATGACCACGATCGTCGCCGAGAGACGAAACGGGACGAACCGGTCCACCTTTCCGACCAGGAAGCTGACCAGCCAGCGGATGAACTGGCCTATCTCGACCAGCGTGAACAGCACCACCACCGACAGCCCCGCCGCCAGCGGGTAGTCGTACCACTTGAGGTGCTCGACCCCCATCAGGTCGCGCACGTCGTCCTGCCAGACGTGGAACCAGATCGCCATCAGCGTCTGGCCGATCACGGCGAGCGGGATCAGCACCTTCCACGCCCAGCGCGGCGGGGGCGGGCTGGACTCCTTCTCGCGCAGGAAGCGCACCAGCCAGACGGCGAAGACGCCCAGCCCGTAACCGATGGCGCCGGAGCAACCGCTGACCAGCCCCTGGAACAGCGCCCCGCGCGGCAGCAGCGACGGCGTCATGGAAAACCAGATGAAGATCAGCCCGACCGCGGTGCCGGTGAACGTGTAGTGCCTTACCCACCAAGGCTTTTTGGCCGGTTGCGGGGCGGCAGTTTCGGCTTGCGGGCCGCGGTCGACTGCCACGGGCTCCTCGGTATCGGTCGCCGGCTTCTGCGCGGCGTCGGCATTCGTGGTGGAGCCCGATTCGCTCATGGAAGCGTCCTAGCGGTGGGTGAAGTTGGGTGGACGTTTCTCGACGAAGGCCGCCATGCCCTCGGACTGATCCTCGGTGGCGAAGGTCGAGTGGAACAGCCTGCGCTCGTAGAGAAGTCCCTCGGCCAGGGTGGATTCGAAAGCGCGGTTGACGGCTTCCTTGGCCATCCTGGCGGCCGAGCGCGACATCTGCGAGATGGTGGTCGCGACCGCCTTCGCTTCGGTCAGCAGGTCGTCGGCGGGCACCACTCGCGAAACCAGGCCGCTGCGTTCGGCTTCGGCGGCGTCGATGGTGCGCCCCGTCAGGATGAGGTCCATGGCCTTGGCCTTGCCGATCGCGCGGGTCAGTCGCTGCGAGCCGCCCATTCCGGGCAGCACACCGAGTTTGATCTCTGGCTGACCGAATTTCGCTGTGTCGGCGGCAATCAGCACGTCGCACATCATGGCGAGCTCGCAGCCACCACCCAGCGCGTGTCCGGCGACGGCCGCGATCGTCGGGGTGCGCACGGCGGCGAGTTTGGCCCAGGGGGCGAAGAAGTCGGCGTCGAAAGCGTCGGCGAAGCTCAGGCCGGCCATCTCCTTGATGTCGGCGCCGGCGGCGAACGCCTTGGCCGAACCGGTGATGACGATCGCACCGATGCCGGGGTCATTGTCGAATTCGGCTGCCGCACTGGTGACTTCGTTCATAACCTGGGTGTTCAGCGCATTGAGCGCCTTCGGCCGGTTCAGCGTGATGATGCCGACGCGCTCGTCACGCTCGACCAGGATGGTCTCGTATGCGTCTGTCACGGGGCCGCCTTTCTAGAAACTCAGGTCGTCGTCGACCGGCGCGAAATACGCGTCGACGTCGGCCGGGCTGACTTCGGCCAGCGTCGCCGGCGACCACTTCGGATTGCGATCTTTGTCGATGATCTGCGCGCGGATACCCTCCACCAGGTCGTGTGAGCGGGCCGCCGCGCTCGACACCCGATAGTCCTGGACCAGAACGTCTTCGAGCTTGTCCAACGTGGCGGCGCGGCGCACTGCCTGCAACGTCACCGACACCGCGATCGGGGAGCGGGTGGCGATCAGGTCGGCGGCGTCCTGAGCGGGACCGCCGTGTTGGTGAAGCGCCGCCAGGATATCGGCGACAGTGTCACCGGCGTAGCAGGAATCGATCCAATCGCGTTGTGCGGCAAGTTCACTCGCGGGAGGCTCTATGGCGTACCGGGCGATCGCCTGCTCTGATCCGTCGGAAACGATTGCGGCCGTGAGCGCCTCGAGCTCGCTGTGCGGAACGTAGTGGTCGGCGAAGCCCATGGCGACGGCGTCGGCCCCGGAGAACGGCGCGCCGGTCAAAGCGGCGTGCAGACCGAGGGCGCCCGGCGCCCGGGACAGCAGAAACGCCCCGCCGACGTCCGGGACGAATCCGATGCCGACTTCCGGCATCGCGATCTTGGAGGTTTCGGTGACCACCCGGTTGCTCCCATGCGCACTGACGCCGACGCCGCCGCCCATCACGATCCCGTCCATCAAGGACACGTACGGCTTGGTGAACCGGCCGATCTGACCGTTCATCAGGTACTCGTCGCGCCAGAACCGCCGCACCTCGACCCCGTCTTTGCGGGCGCTGTGGTAGACCGCGACCACGTCACCACCGGCGCACAATCCGCGTTCACCGGCGCCCGAGAGCACCACGGCGTGCACCGCGTCGTCGTCTTCCCAGCGGTTGAGGATGGCGCGCAAAGCGTCCACCATCTGCTGATTCAGGGAGTTGATGGCCTTGGGGCGGTTGAGCGTGATGAGGCCGACGCTTCCGTCGACCCGGGTTAGAACCTGATCGGATTCGTCGGTCACGCCGGTGTCTCCCGTCGTCGGTTGAAGTCTCGGGGAAAAATCTAGATCGTCACGACCGGCGCGATGCCCGCGGGTAAGGGTTATCTTTAACGCGACGACAACGGAAGAAGCCGGAAAATCCAGGAAATGCCCAGGTCGGCTGGGAACCTGGGCGGCATGCTGATCGTTGAGTTGGTGTTCGCACAGCTCGAAGCCATAAGTCTTAAGAGAGGATCCGACGGTGCGGGAGACAAGCAACCCGGTATTTCGTTCGCTGCCTAAGCAGAGGGGCGGATACGCGCAATTCGGCACTGGCGCGCCCCCCATGCAGGCCTATCAAGCCGATCCCTACGCGGCTCCGTATCAGGCTCCCTACCAGGAGGCCAGGGCTTCTCGTCCGCTGACCATCGACGACGTCGTCACCAAGACCGGCATCACGCTGGCCGTGCTGGCGGTGTCGGCCGTGGTCTCCTACTTCCTGGTGGCCCGCGATACCGCGCTGGCCATGCCGCTGGCCCTGGTCGGCGGGTTGGGCGGCCTGGTGCTGGTGCTGGTGGCCACGTTCGGCCGCAAGCAGGACAACCCCGGGATCGTGCTGAGCTACGCCGTTCTCGAGGGCCTGGTCCTGGGCGCCATCTCCTTCGTCTTCGCCAACTTCCAGGTGTCGTCCGCCAACGCGGGCGCGCTGATCGGCGAAGCGGTCCTGGGCACCTTCGGAGTGTTCTTCGGCATGCTCGTCGTCTACAAGACCGGGGCCATCCGGGTGACGCCCAAGTTCACCCGCATGCTGGTCGCCGCGATGTTCGGCGTGCTGGCCCTGATGCTCGGCAACTTCGTGCTGGCGATGTTCCACGTCAACGGCGGCACCGGGCTGGGCCTGCGCAGCGGCGGAACGATCGCGATCATCTTCTCGCTGGTGTGCATCGGCATCGCGGCGTTCAGCTTCCTGATCGACTTCGACGCGGCCGATCAGATGGTTCGCGCCGGGGCGCCCGAGAAGGCGGCATGGGGCATCGCCCTGGGCCTGACCGTGACGCTGGTCTGGCTGTACATCGAGATTCTTCGTCTGCTCAGTTACCTGCAGAACGACTAGCTCTGAAGCAAAGGAAAAACCGGCACGCCGATCGGCGTGCCGGTTTTTTCGTGCTCAGCTCAGCCGCTCGAGCACCATCGCCATGCCCTGGCCGCCGCCGACACACATGGTCTCGAGACCAAACGTCTTGTCGTGCGTCTGCAGGTTGTTGATCAACGTGGTGGCGATGCGCGCGCCGGTCATGCCGAACGGGTGGCCCAACGCGATCGCGCCGCCGGAGACGTTCAGCTTGTCCTCGTCCATGCCGAGTTCGCGCGCCGAGCCCAGCACCTGGACCGCGAAGGCCTCGTTGATCTCGTACAGGTCGATGTCGTTGATCGACATGCCCGCCCGCGCCAGCGCCTTCTTGGACGCCTCGATCGGGCCCAGGCCCATGATCTCCGGCGACAGCCCGCTGACCCCGGTGGACACGATGCGTGCCAGCGGCGTCAGACCCAATTCCTTGGCCTTCGTGTCGCTGGTGATCACCAGCGCGGCGGCACCGTCGTTGAGCGGACAGGCATTGCCCGCGGTCACCGTGCCGTTGGGTCGGAAGACCGGCTTGAGCTCGCTGACCTTCTCGTAGGTGGTGCCCGCACGGGGACCGTCGTCGGTGCTCACCGTGGTGCCGTCGTCGAGGGTCACCGGCGAGATCTCGCGCTCGAAGAATCCGCTCTTGATCGCTTCCTCGGCCCGGTTCTGGCTCCGCACACCCCAGTGGTCCTGGTCCTCGCGGCTGATGCCGGTGAGGATGGCGACGTTCTCGGCGGTCTGGCCCATGGCGATGTAGACGTCGGGCAGGTTCCCGTCGGCGCGGGGGTCGTGCCACTCGTCGGCGCCCGACGCGGCGGCCTCGGTCCGCCCCTGGGCGTCGCCGAACAGGGGGTTCTTGGTGTCGGGCCACGAGTCGGAGTTGCCCTTGGCGAAGCGGGACACGGTCTCCACACCCGCGGAGATGAACGCGTCACCCTCGCCCGCCTTGATGGCGTGGAAGGCCATCCGGGTGGTCTGCAGCGACGACGAGCAGTACCGGTTCACCGTGGTGCCGGGCAGGAAGTCGAACCCGAGTTCGACGGCGACGACGCGGGCCATGTTGAACCCCGACTCGCCGCCCGGCAGGCCGCAGCCCAGGATGAGGTCGTCGATTTGATGGGGGTTGAGCGCGGGCACCTTGTCGAGCGCGGCGCGCACCATCCGGGTGGCCAGATCGTCGGGTCGCATGGAGACCAGCGATCCCTTCATCGCGCGGCCGATGGGCGAGCGAGCAGCGGAGACAATGACGGCTTCAGGCATGACGGTTCCCTTTCCTTGCGATCCCTGCGGATGGGGGCTCGCTGCATGACCGGGTGGTACGTCCACCCCGGCGGGCGAGAACAAATCTAGTCGCTGCCAACCTGGGGGGACGAAGACGGGGCACGACCGGGCACCGGGCGTCGCCACAGCCGAGACATCACACTGATCTGCGAGTGCTGCTGGCCGAGAACCGGCTCGGCTTCATCGATCACCGGGGCCTGGACCTTCTCGTCGGCCTCATCGCCGGCGTTCTCGCCCAGCTCGTCGCACAGCGCGAGCAGCAGGGCGTCGGCCGCCAGTGCGTAGGCGATCGGCGACGGGTGGAAACCGTCCGGGGAGAACATCAGCTCACGGCGGGTGCGGAACTCCGGCGCCAGTAGCTGGGCCAACGGCACCGGCACG
>Ga0209112_10000022_pt1 | contig 23711 bp, 14 predicted proteins | sample TexAe_OM3H0_O3_FD_187947 | JGI IMG/M metagenome (GOLD analysis project Ga0209112, IMG submission 187947) | Forest soil microbial communities from Davy Crockett National Forest, Groveton, Texas, USA - Texas A ecozone_OM3H0_O3 (SPAdes) (version 2) | ecosystem: Environmental > Terrestrial > Soil >...
ATACACTGTTTAAATATTTTTGTATTAAAAACAAATACTTTTATAAATTTATTTCTAAATGTATCTCATTTATAGTTTTTCATTTTAAATAAATCACTTTGTAGCTTATTTAATTTATACTTAATGAAATTTTTATTTTTATTAAATATGAATAATGTTATTATAACATTATTATTGGTGTGTTTCATTTCAGCTTTACTTAAAAATAATTTATTAGATGAAAAACGTTTAGAGTTTAAACGTTTATTTTTATCTAAAAATAAATTATTAGTTAAATTAGAATAAGTTTTAAATAATAAATTTATTATTTTATCTTTATATCCTAATGATTTTATATAATCTTTATTATATGTATATACACTATTATTTCATTCTTTTCAAGAAGGCGAATATAAAATTTTGGTGTTATTATGTTGCAAATTATTATTATTATTATTATTATTATTATTATTATTATTATTATTATTGTCTTTGGATTTAATTAAAATTTGTTTTTTATTAAATAAATTAGTCATGTTACTTGTTCAAAAAATATATGTATGTATAAATATTTATGTGTATATATTATATTAGATTTATTAAAGATTTTCATCTTTTAGTCGTTGAACGTTCTTAAAATTACTTTTTAAGATTCGCTTCAAATATATATATATATCTATGTATATAGTTCTTGAAATTTATCTTTTTATAAAAATATACATATTTTTAATATAATTAGTTTCTTTTTAAAGACTTATTATTTATTAATGATAAATCCATCAAAGTATTTTCTAAAATACTTATTGAAGGTACTAAAACTAAGAAATATGAAAAATATAAAACTGTAGAAATTTGACCAAACTCTATAAATGGTGATTCAACATGTTTAGCACCTAATTGCATTAATATTAAGAAATTTGCTATGAATACATAAAATGCAACTTTACTAATAGGTCTGAATTGTAAACCTCTAGCTTTATTAAAATCAAGGATAGGTAATACTAATAGAGATAATAAAGCACCAAACATAGCTATAACTCCTAATAGTTTATTAGGTATTGATCTTAATATAGCATAAAATGGTAAAAGATATCATTCAGGTACTATAGCAGCTGGAGTTTGCATAGGATTAGCCATTATATAGTTATCACTATCCCCTAATGCATTAGGCATAAAGAATACAAATGTAGATAACACTAGTATGAATAGAAATATAGTAATTAAATCTTTAAATACAAAATAAGGTGCAAATGGTAATCTATCATAATTACCTGAAACTCCTAAAGGATTACTTGATCCTACTGTATCGTGTAATGCAATAAAGTGCATTAATACTAAAGCTGCTAAAACAAAAGGTAAAACAAAATGTAATGAAAAAAATCTATTTAAAGTAGCGTTGTTAACACTAAATCCACCTCAAATAAACTCAACTATATCTTGCCCTAATCATGGTATAGCACTCATAAGATTAGTAATAACAGTAGCACCTCATAAAGACATTTGACCGTAAGGTAAAACATAACCTAAAAATCCTGTACCTATCATTAATATTAATATAACAGTACCTACTACTCAAACTAATGTTCTTTGACCATGATATGATCCGTAATACATACCTCTACCAATATGTAGGTAAACTAAAAAGAAGAATGCTGATGCTGTATTACTATGTAAGTAACGTATTAATCACCCATTATTTACATCACGCATAATATGCTCTACACTATTAAATGCTTCTAATACACTAGGATTGTAATGCATAGCTAAAGTTACACCTGTAATTATTTGTATACCTAAACAAAGTCCTAATAAAGAACCAAAATTTCATAGATAACTTATATTTGAGGGTTGTGGTGAATCTATAACGTAAGAATTAACTATTCTTAAAAAGGGATGACTTTTTAATAATCTCATTTTTTTTTTATGTAGATAAAATTGTATAATTATTTTTTTTTATTGTTTATAAAAATTACTTTTATTATAAATATAATATTAAGGATATAAAGGAATCGAACCTTTTTATTTATGATCTGCAATCAGAATAGAGACCTTCTCAATATCCCTTACTAGGAGAGAAATTTGAATTCTCATTATTAATGCATGAAATTAATGTTCTAACCAATTGAACTATCCTAGCTTTTTAGAAAAGAAAATCGGAAATACTTTTTTATATTCATATATAATAGTTTGTTTCAATTTACTAGTATTAGTAATAATATCTAGAATTTTACAGAATAATATAAAATATTAATTTTTTAATGAATTACTTATATTAATTAAATTAAAAATATCAAATCTAATATTTTTATATATCTTGTAATCATAATAAGAATTTTTCTAGTGATACGGACTCTACGACTATAGGCATAGAACTATGTAATATTCCACATATTTCTGAACATTGTCCGTAAAAAGTTCCTTCTCTATTAATAAGAACAGAAGCTTGATTTAATCTACCTGGATAAGCATCAACTTTAATACCTAAAGCAGGTACAGCAAATGAATGAATAACATCAGCAGCTGTAATAATAAATCTAACATGAGTTAATTCTGGTATAATAACTCTATTATCAACTTCTAATAATCTTAAAGCACCTTCTTCTAAATCTGCTTCTGGTACTAAATAAGAATCAAATTCAATAAATTCTTCATCGCTATTTAAGAAATCAGGATATTGGTAACTTCAATATCATTGATGACCTTCTACTAATATAGATAAACTAGGATCTGTAACTTCATCCATTAAATATAATAATTTAAAACTAGGAAACGCTATAAGGATTAATATTAAAGCAGGAGTTATTGTTCATATTAATTCTATAAGTGTACCGTGATTAAGATATTTATTACTTATAGGTGATTTATCACTAACATAATTTCTAATGATAGAAACTAATATTCAACCTACACCAAATAAAATAATAACTAAGTAAAACATAATATTATCATGTAATTCTACAATAGCTTCCATTTGTGGACTAGCACTATCTTGAAAATAAAGACCTCAAGCTTTAGGAGCGTCACAATAATTAAAAAAATTTCAGATGTGTTATTAATAATATAATCTATGTTCTTAATAATAAAAATAAGACTAATTAGAAAGTAAATTCCTTCTAATAAGAGAAGGAGGGAGGATACCCTGACTTGAACAAGGACCGGACTGTGCCACATACAGTTGTTCTACCAATTGAACTATATCCACCTTAAATTTTATTATTTAAATATATTTATATGTTGTAAAATAGATTTATGTTGGAGTGATTCGAACACTCATAAGTAAATACCAAAAATTTATGACTTACCTGTTAGTCTACAACATATAATAATATTATGGGTAGTAAGACTTGAACCTACATGGGTATTACCCACCTCGTCCTAAGCGAGACCTGTTTACCAATTCCAGCATACCCACATTAAAAATAAATGCTCGAGATAAGATTTGAACTTATAACCTAAACATCTTCAGAGTTCCGCTCTACCAGGTTGAGCTTCTCGAGCTTTATATAAATAATTTAACATGGAGATATTAGGACTCGATCCTAAATTAACGATATGCAAAATCGCAGTTTTACCAATTAAACTATATCCCCTTATATTAAATGTATAATATTTGACCTTAAAGGGGTTCGAACCCTTGAATGTAACATTGAAAGAGTTATGTCTTAACCACTTGACTACAAGGTCTAAAAAACATATACATTTTTTCTATTATTTATCCGAAAGACGACTTGAACGTCTACGATAATATATCAATAAATCTTAAGTTTATCCTGTCTACCAATTCCAGCACTCGGATTATAAATAATAACAAATTAATGTATATATGTATTAAGGCCAGAATGAATCGAACACTCATCTGAGCTATCATGAGCAGCTTGCTTTACCAATTAAGCTATAGCCTTTAAAACAATACGCGGATAAAGGATTTGCACCTTTGTTGACTGGGCATGAGCCAGTTATGTTACTATTACATCAACCCGCATTAAGCCCAGTACGAGAATTGCACTCATATCTACCGATTACAAAACGGGTGCATTACTATTATGCAAACTAGGCTAGCATAAAAGCTCAAAAAAGAAAAAAAAATTTTTTTCATTGAAGATAAGAACATTATATAGTTAATAATAAAATTAGTACTTTATACCTAAAAATATTAAAATTATTACAGCTAAAGCCTATACTATATTTCGTAGTATTATACTACATATATTAAAGAGTATCTTAAGATAAGCTTCGTGCCTAGATGCATTCAGCACTTATCTTTAACTAACATAGCTTTCCTGCCGTGCCTATATTTAATTATATATATACTTAAGTAAAGTAATATTCTTTAATAATAAATATATTTAATATTTATGGAAATATTAATAATCTATTATTACTTTAAATTTAATTAAATTTAAATTAATATTAATCATATAAGCAACAGGTAAACCATAGGTTACCATACCCAACTCCTTTCGTACGAAGGGGCTATTCTTATTTTACTCTAATTTTCTCTAGAAGATAGAAACCATACTGTCTCACGACGTATTTAACCCAGCTCGTGTAGCTCTTTAATCGACGAACAGTCGAACCCTTCATGATTTCTGCATTCATGTGGATGAGCTAAGCCGACATCGAGGTGCCAAACTGCGCACTCAATTTGTACTCTCTGGCGCAATTAGCCTGTTATCCCCAGCGTAGCTTTTTCAATAATACAAGACCTTTCCTTCCTGCGTCTTGCGATCCTTATGCCCTGCTTACACAACTGATAGACATGTAGGTCAAACAGTAAAGTAAGATTATGCCATTAAACTTTTAAAGTAAATTTTATTATCATTTTATTAAAGATTTCTTTATAAAACAATTAAAGATATCACAAATTAAATCACTAATATCTTTTTTACATTTATTTTCCATATATAAAATCTTACTTAAATAAAAAAATTAATTCTAACTTAAATAGAAAAATAATTGAATAGATTATATAATAATATATAAAATATAAAAGATTAAATATATTAATTGCTTTTCGCAAATTTACAGAATTAACTTTGGATACTCTCAGGTACTTTTTATGAGGTCTGTGCCCCGCATAAACCATCCACTAGTCACTGTTTCCTGAGCATACTAATTAAGATTTTTTTCTTAAATCAATATCTCCTTATTATTAGGATAATTTAATTTAGACTTTAATGCAAGTATTAACTTAAACATATATTTCTATTGATATGATAAACAAAGCAAAGGTGTTTCAATTTTGTTTTGCAACTACCTTATACACTACAACTCGTTATATCATACCCAATAACTAGTTACAGTAAAGCTGCATGGGGTCTTCTCGTCTATCTAGAGATAAGCAGTATCTTCACTGCTATTCCAATTTCACTGAGCTAATCATTGAGACAGCTGTTGCATCGTGAGGTCATTCATGCGCGACATCATTTAAATGCCAAGGTATTTCGCTACCTTAGGACCCTTATAGCTAAGGCCGCCATTGAATGGGGGTTCCTTAATTATTTAATCTATTAAACTAAACAACTTCGTTAACCTTCCATTATAGGGCAGACAGCACACTCTATACATTGATTTACATCTTACGCAGAGTGCTGTGTTTTAATTAAACAGTCGTGCAACACCATTTTATGTCTCCTCTTTCTCTGATATTAGTCAGAAGAAATGGCACACCTTATCCCGCAGTTACGGTGTCAATTTGCCGAGTTCCTTAATGATTATTAGCTCAAACACCTTCATATTCTCTACTAGCTTACTTGTGTTAGTGTTTAGGTACGGTTACATATTATTATTTACTACTTTCTTCCCAACATATATACATATTTTTAAGTACACATATATATTGTATTACTTTTCCTGAACAAATCTTACTAAAAATGTTGTAATAGGTATACTCATCGTTTAATTCTTTAGAAGTTAACTTAGAGACCGTTAATAAATACCATAAGCTTAAGGTGAGGAATAATATTCCTTTATCGTTACTCATGTCAGCATTATCTCTTGGGACATTAATACAATAATTAATATTATAAATATTAATTAATAATTTACCCAATGTTCCGCTACCCCTATTATATAAATAAATCTATTTATATATGGACAAGGTTTCGGTGTATTATTTAGATCCGTTATATCTTCGGCGCTTTTAACTAAAATATTAAACTAGTGCTCTGTTACGAGGTCTTTAAAAAATGGCCGCTTCTAAGCCTATTTCCTAGTTGTATAGTTTAAATACTTCCTTATTTTCACTTAACAATAACTTTGGAACCTTAAACGCTTGTTCTGGGCTGTTTCCCTTTAGACATACAACCTTATCGTCAAATGTCTGATTATTTAATATTCATCATTACCCTTCCGAGAGCAAATATTCGCTGATAAAGTCTTCACGACCCCCCAATGTATACAAATATATATATATATATATTTGTCCGAGATTACAGTTCTGTACCTGCTATGATGTTAATTAAATGACATACTTACATATGTTTCGCGGAAAACCAGCTATAGATAGTCAGTTTTGTCTTTCACTAACTTACCACAATTCTTTGGATATCTTTACAACGATAACCCATTCGGCCTTTTATAAGCCTGATCATGGTAAGATCACTATCCTTCGGGTCTCTATTTAAATACTTACTCATTAATTATAATTGGTTTGTCTAGGCAACATCTTTATATGTGTTGCTCGCATCCAAATAGAACTTGCTGACCCATTATACAAAAGGTACGCTCTTATTTATTAAATTTAACTCGAGCTGCTTATAAGATTACTATTTCATAATTTTCCTTCACAGTACTTGTTCACTATCGCTTATATATTATATTTAGTCTTAGAGAAAGGTTTCCCTTTATTCAAAAAGATTATTTCCTTTTTACTTTTAGACTATTCTATTTTCATTCACACTACTAATAGAATCTCGTTTGATTTATTTTCCTAAAGTTACTAAGATACTTCAATTCACTTTGTTTATTAATAAGATTTATCTAAGATTTATATTTAAATATAATTTAATTATTATATAAATTATTTTAAATAATTTATATTATCTTTAATATATAGCTTATTAATCCATAATAATCTCTTTTTATACTTATCATAATATTTTTGAAAAAATATTATGATATAATGTAATTCATATCTATTATATTGCTATAATGTATATTATTTATATACATGATCGGGTTATTATGGTTCGAACATAACTATTCCTCAACCCAAATGAGGCGCCTAACCAACCTGGCTCTAACCCGTTTTATTCTGTTATTTTCACAGAGAATATCCGATTCGAACGGATGTGGTCTATTAAACCAAATAAGTTTCAAGCTTATCGCTTTAAACCACTCAGCCAATTCTCTTTTTTTTTTGATTCCTCAGCGAATCGAACACTGAACATACTCTTATCAAAAGTACACTTTACCTATTAAGTTAAGGAATCTTATTAGAGGTATTATATATTTTTTTTTCAAGAGCATTCAGATTTGAACTGAAAATTTAAAGTTTGAAGCTTTCTATTTTACCATTAAATTATACTCTTTTTTACGGAAAAGAGATGATTCGAACATCCATATGTTAATACATAATATTTAGCAAATATCTTACCCTACCCATGGCAACTTTTCCTATTATAATTACGAGCTAGACCGGCTTCGATCCGATATCACCTTTCTCGACAAGAAAGTTCTTTACCAATTAAGTTACTAACTCTATACGGCCAACCGAATTCGAATCGGTACACATCGTTTGGAAGACGAACGGTCTACCGTTAACCTATAGCCGTTTAAACATGTATATATATATATACATACTTTTCTTAGCAAGACCTATGAGATTTGAACTCATATAATAATGATTAAAAGTCACATACTTTACCATTAAGCTAAGGTCTCTTTTTTTATAAATTAAGGAATAAGTGATTCGAACACTTAACCTACCGTGTGTAAAACGGTTGCTCTACCAATTGAGCTAATCCCTTTATATATATATATTTTTTTTTATCCTTTTTGTTTTATTGTTATAACAATAGCTCCTACCATTGCTAATAATAAGATTATTGATGTTAATATTAATCAAATAGAATGACTAGTATACATTATATTACCTATACTAGTTATATGAGTTGTTTCTGCTAAATTACCATCTCATAATTTAGATGTGGCATAATAAATATTATTGTCAATAGAATTATTAAATATTCTACTTAAATAATTACCTACATTATTATATATATAATTATTTGATATATTATTTAAGCTAAAAGCAAAATCATTATATGTTAAACTAAAAGGTAATATTTGATAAACTGGATAATTAAAAGATATACCTATTATTACAGCCAAAGGTATACTATTATTAGTCTCACTTAATAATTCAGATATTCTAATATTAATTAACATTAATATGAAAAGGAAAAGTATAGATACTGCACCTATATATACCAAAAGATAAGATAATCCTATGAAATTCATTCCTAGTAAAATAAGATAACTAGAAACACTTAAAAATAATCCTATTAAAAATAATATAGATACAATAGGATTCTTACTTATTATAACAGATACTCCAGATAAAACAGCTATAATAGCTATAATGTCTAGAAATATATCTTTATATCCATTAGTAAAATTTTCATTTAATGTATATAACGTAAACATTTTTGTTTTTGATAAACTATATTAAATATAAATTATTATCATCAATAATTATATAAAAATGATAATAAAATCTTTTTCTTACTATTAAATTTATTAATAGCCTCTAAGATGAATCGAACATCTATCAAAATATTAACAGTATTCCGCTCTACCTTTGAGCTATAAAGGCTTAATAAAAAAGAAAAAAAACTTTTTTAGGAAGAAAAGGAATTGAACCTTCGACAGCCTATGGCTATTAAGTTTACAGCTTAACCCGTCATACCAACAAACGGAATCTTCCTTACTTATTTAATTATATAACCATATTTCTATTACACATTTTTTTAATATAATGTATATTGTTAACAATAATTAATCCCGTGCAATTTCCACTACACGAACCTTATTTCGACTTAACACTAATTAAAGTCACGCATACGAAGATTATTAATAAAATAAATAAACCTATTTATTTACGTAAATTTTAAAAATAACCAAACTTATTGCGCACACTTCTTTCAGCGCCTGACGAGTGGTTAGTACCTAACTGAGATTATATTCACCGTGATGTGATTACTCACGATTACTAGTAATTCCTTTTTCATGTAATCGAATTTCAGATTACAATTCATATTATTTCCTATTTTAAGGATTAGCTCCAATTCGCATTATAGCATCCTTTTGTAAAGGCATATGTGGCACGTCTATAGCCCACAATATTTAGGCCATGATGACTTGTCTTAGTCCCTCTTATCAACAATATCCATTATAATGGTGAACTATTTTATTATATTAAATAAAATAAGGGCTTACGTTAATTTTATTGGATCTAACCATATTTCACAACATTAACTGAAGACAGCCGTGCAACGCTTGTAGATAAAAAAAAATAATTTTAAAATTATCTATACAAATTGTGGTAAGGTTATTCGAGGATCATCGAATTAAATAACATACTTCACTACTGGTTTCAGAAACGGTCTAATGATTTCAGTTCCTACGTTGCCGTATTACTCTTGAGGTGGAGTGCTTACACTTTCATTTATAGACTTATTTTTGTTATATATTTATAAATACATATAATTTATCTATGACACTCATAATTCTCTGCTTAGACTACGGGGGTATCTAATCCTCTTCGTTACAAAAGCCTTCGTCCCTCAACGTCAGTTTTTACATAAAGACTTGCCTTCGCCGTTATCCGTCTTCATAGTATCAAAACATTTCATCTCTCCACTATTTATTCCCCTAAGTCCATCGTATCAAACTCTAGTATTATCTATAACCTTTGTAAGGTAAGATATACAGTCTAGGTACCCTTTAAACCTAATAAAGATGACTAACACTAGTCTTTCTTGTCTTGCCGCGACTGCTGGCACAAGATTTGGTCAAGACATATAAATAGAATATTGTCATTTATCAATTAACTATTTAGAACTTTATACGACATGGTCGAATGATTAAATACGTTATAAATAATATTTATATAGTATTTAATACACATTCCTCCAAGTTGCTGGTTCAGCCGTTAGGCCATTGACCAATATTCCTCACTGCTGTACTAAACATATTGGGGTTTTTTCAGACCCAATGTGATCGATCGACCTCTCAGTCTCGACTACGGATTTAAGCTAGCTAAATCATTACTTTAACTACTACTAATATTATCCGAGATAATTAATAATCAACTAAGAACGAAACTATGTGTTTCTTTATATATATATATATATTTATAAGGTATTTTTTATTCCTTATTCTTAGATAGCCATAATATCATATACTCACCTGTTCACCACTTTAATATTAAAGAAATTAATATTAACGTTCGATTAGCATGTGTCAAGCATTTGGACAGCGTTCAATCAGAGCCATCATCAAACTCATGAATAATTTATTAAATAATCTTACTTGAGATTCGAACTCAAATCTTAGATATTAGAAGTATCTTGTTTTACCACTAAACTAGTAAGAACTTTTTTTAATATATTTATATTGCTATAATATAAATTATTTTTTTTATAATACATTATAATAATGATATATTAGAAGGTATTATATCAAAACTATATAATATACAAGGTATTAATATAATAAATGCAATTACTACTGGTAGTAAAACTGTTCAACAGAATGACATTAATTGATCAAAACGTATTCTAGGGAAAGACGCTCTAACTCATATGAATGTAAATACCATAATACTAGTTTTAACACCTAAACTTAATGCACATAATAATCCTTCTAAAGAATCAGATATATAATAATTATTATTAGAATATGATTTAAATAACATTGATTCTTCTATAATATGTGATAAAGATAAATTTTGATCAAATATATTTATTACAAGTGCTTTAATTAAATACAATACATCTACACTATACGATAAGTAATGAAATAAATATAAAATAAATCTAAAATCATAACCACCTAAAAATAAAACAGTCGTTAATATACATATAAGAACTATACTTGAATATTCGGCTAAGAAGAAAAATACAAATATCGATGCAGAATGTTCTGTCATAAATCCACTAACTAATTCTGATTCAGCTTCAGCTAAATCAAAAGGAGCTCTATTTGTTTCTGCTACGGCCCCTATAAAGAATATAATAAATATAGGTAATAATGGTATAATAAATCATATGGATTTTTGAGCTTCTATTATTACAGATAAATTTAAACTACCTGATAATAATACTACTATTAATATTACTGAACTTAATATTAATTCATAACTTATTAATTGAGCAGTACTTCTTAGTGATCCTAAAAAAGCATATTTAGAGTTGGCTGATCATCCAGCTAATAATATACCATATGTAGCTAATGAAGATACAGCTAACATATAAAGTATACCTAAGTTATAATCTAATATAGATAAACCTGGTGCAAAAGGTATAACTGCAAAACCTAATAATGAGAAAATTAATGTTATTATAGGACCAAGAAAAAATAACACTAAATTGGATTGTGTAGGTGACACATATTCTTTTATTAAAAGTTTAAGAGCATCTGCAAATGCTTGAAGAAGACCGTATCAACCTACTGCATTAGGTCCTAATCTTCTTTGCATACTAGCCATAGTTTTTCTTTCGGCTACTGTTACAAAAGCTACACTTAATAATATGGGTAATATTACTATTAATACTTCTAATATAGATATTATAGTATTTATATATAACATAAGAAAATTAATATTATAGTTCTTATATATTTTATTTATTTGAAATATATTTAAAGTTATGTAGTATTATTATAAGAAATAACTATATTAATATATTAAATTTATAATTATTAAATGTTTGTACATATTTTTTTTAATATAATATAATTAAGCCAGTTTCTGTTTATATAATATTTATCTTTTTAAGGTTAAACATAGGCTTGATAGTTAGCTTAAAAAAATTTTTTAATTTAATATTTAATTTCTGTATATAACCAAAGTTTTAACTTTTTTTATGTTTATAAAACACTGGACTTTCCTATTTTATTACAACTTATATTTATATTAAAGGAAAAAGATATATCTTTTTCCAAGTGATTATTAATGTAATTCTAATGCATCTTTAATATAAGAACAAGTTAAAACTACGAAAACTTGAGCTTGTATAAATGCTATACCAAATTCTAAACCTGAAAATGCTATAATAAAAGCTAAAGGTACTAAACCTAAAAAGAAAAATACTATACCTGAAGTCATTATATTATAAGTAAATCCACTTAAAATATTAAGTAACATATGACCAGCTAATATATTAGCTCCTAATCTAAGCCCTAAAGAAATATTTCTAGCTAAATATGAAATAAATTCAATTAAAACTAAAAGAGGTACTAATGCTAAAGGACAACCAGCTGGTACAAATAAAGAAAAGAATTTTAATCCATGTTTTTGGAATCCTAATATAGTTGCACCTAAAACAACAGTGAAACTTAATGAGAAAGTTAATACAAAATGAGCTGTAGCTGCAAAACTATAAGGTATTAATCCTACTAAATTATTTATTAATATAAATATAAATAATACGTATATTAAGGGAAAGTAAGATTGCCCATTTTTACCATTAATTTGGCTAACTACCATATTATGTAAAGTATCATAAAATACTTCTTGACTTACAGATCAGTTATTAGATACTAATCTATTAAAATTAGTAGCTAAAATACTTATGGCAAAACTTAGGAAACCTGCTATTACTAAATATAATCCTATATTTGTTATAGAAATATGTAAATTACCTAAAATAGGGGCATCTAATGAAATTAAGTCTCTTAATTCAAATTGATCTAATGGACTTCTAATTGTTGAAAAAGTACTAAAGAATGACATTTTTTATTATTTATTAAAAATATGTATATATTTATTTATTTACGCTATTATTTTTATAACTTGTTTGTTATATAGAGATAAAGTTCTCTTGGATGAAAAATTTTATGTTATTATATTTATAACGCGTATAGGATTCGAACCCATAATTTCATGGCCGTAGCATAATATTATACCATTTAATTAACGCGTAAAAAAAAAGGTTTTTTAATATTGTTTTATTTTTTAATATTAATTAATCCTAATAATATTAATATTAAAAAACTATTATCAACTACAACGTCTATAAAATAAGGAATTAATATATAAAATATTAAACCAACTAATATGTATAAAGCATAAGATGTAATAACACCTGTATCTAATTTAGATATTGATTTACTTAAACTTAATAAACCTGTTTCTAATCCATAAGGACCTAAAAGTTCAACAGATCCTTTATCAACTACTTTAGTTGTTTGGCCTCCTAAATCTAAAATTAAGTTAGTTATATATTTATTATAAAACATTTCTATAAAGAAACGTTGATTAAATAAACTAAATAAGTTGTAACCTAATCTAGAGAATTTAAAATGAATTAATATTTTAGGGAAAAACTCAGATAATACTATAGCTAATATACTTAATGTAACTGTTAACATTAAAGGTAATAATTTAAATAAAGTAGGTACAGCAAATTCAGTATCTAACATAATTTCATGTAAAGGATGAATAAATAATGCATTATCAATAAATAATCCAGTACCTAAACCTATAAATAAATCTTTTGTAATATAACCAAAGAATATAGAGAATACTGCTAATATCATTAAAGGTAAACTCATGAAAATATCACCTTCATGAGCCTGTTTATAGTTAACTATAGGCCCATTAGGATTAGCTAAAAATGTTAAATACAATACTTTAACAGAGTATAATGTAGTAAACATAGCTCCTATTGTAGCTATGAAATATACAACTATACTAGAAAAATAAAATTGACCATATGCGGATTCTAAAATAAAATCTTTAGAATAGAATCCTGTCATGAAAGGGAAAGCTACTAAACTAAGAGAAGCTATTAATATTACTGAATATGTTAAAGGTAAAAATGGTTTTAGTCCACCGTATCTTCTGAAATCTTGATTATCTGCAACTGCATGTATTACTGCTCCGGCTCCTAAGAATAATAGTGCTTTATAAAAAGCATGATTAACAAGATGAAATAAAGCTATATTGTAAGATGATAAACCTACAGCTATAACCATCATACCTAATTGACTCATAGTAGAATAAGCTATAACTTTTTTTATATCCTGTTGAAATAAACCTATTAAAGAACTGAATACAGTAGTAATAGCTCCTAATCATAAACATATCATTAATACTGTTGAGCTATATTCTATTAAAGGTGAAGTACGCATTAATAAATATACACCAGCTGTAACCATAGTAGCAGCATGTATTAATGCAGAAACTGGTGTAGGACCTTCCATAGCAAGAGGTAACCATACATGTAATCCTACTTGAGAACTTTTAGCCATAGCACCTATCACTAAGCATATTCCAATTATTGTAATAATATTTTCATTAATATAAGGAGCTAGTGAAAATATTGTAGAATAATCTATATTTCCAAATACTCATAACATTACAAACATACCTACTGTTAAAAAAGCATCTCCTACTCTATTAGTTAAAAATGCAGATAATGAACTTTGATTTGCTGCTACTCTAGTATATCAAAAACATACTAAAAGATAAGAACAAACACCTACACCTTCTCAACCTACAAACATTAATAATAGATTATTTGCAGTAACTAGTATAATCATCATAAAAGTAAATAAACTTAAATAACTAAAGAATCTTTGATTATGAGGATCATGACTCATATAGCCTATAGAATATATATGAACTAAAGAAGATACTATTAATACAGGAATTAACATAGAAACTGTTAAAGAATCAAAACGAAATCCTCATGTAATATTAAGAGATTCGGAATCAATTCATCTAAACAGCTCTATTGATACTGGAATATTATTTAATCCTACTTCAAAAAAAGCTAATCCTGATAATATAGTTGTAATTATTACACAAGAACATGTTATTATTTGAGCACCTGTAACTCCTATTTTTCTACCAAAAAATCCTGATGCTGCTGAACCTAATAAAGGTAATAATACTATAGCTAAATACATTATTTAAATTCTATAGCTATGCTTCCTCTTAATCTATAAAAAGCTACTAAAATACCTAAACCTATTGCAGACTCTGCTCCCGCAATAGATATTATGTATACAGCATATGTTTGACCTAATATATCGTCAAAATTAAGTGAATTTATTAATATTAATAAAGTAACAGCTAATAACATTATTTCTATTGATATAAGCATTAAAATAATATTCTTTCTGTTTAATACAAATCCTATTATTCCTATTAAAAATAATATTAAGGATAAATTCATTTTTTGAAAAAAATATATAATTAAAATATAAATAAAACTTTCATTTTTGTGTATATTTTTTAAAGTTAATTATTGTTTACTTTTATATTTTATTTATTAATAAACGATTGTTTGCTTTCTATGCTTAATGCATTTTTACCTAATTCAAATACTAATCCTATTGTTAATAATAAAAAAAAAAGAAGCATAATTATTAATCCATAGATATTATTAACATATGCACTTACTACATAAGGATATACTAATAATATTTCTAAATCAAATAATAAAAATAATAATCCAAAAATAAAGAAAGATATACTGAACTGAGTTCTATTTTGACCCAAGAAAGAATGGAATCCACATTCAAAAACACTAATCTTTTCTTGATAAGGATTATGAGGAGCTAATATTAAGTTAACACCTAATAAAATTATTGCTAATATGGGTACAAGTATTAAAAAGAAAGTAAAGCTATTCATTTAAATATTTATTAAAGTAAGAGCTAATATTGTAACTAAATTATTAAGTTCGCTTGGTACAAGTATAAATAGTAAAATTATACTAGTAATAATAGATATAGTTATACTTAGATAACTAGATAAAACAATGTTATTTGCGCTAAATTTTACAGATTCTATATTATCTATTTCGTTAGATATATTGTGATTTTTTGAAACAATATATCCTTTATTTTCATATGATTCTAACTTATATTCTGGTTTATTAAAATATATTTGTTTTATTATAGCTAAATAATAACCTGCCCCTATTACACTTGTTAATATAGCTACTAAACTAATAAATATATAACCATTATCTAATGCTGCACTTAATATCATCTGTTTTCCGAAGAAACCTATTAAAGGAGGTACTCCTATAAAAGAAAATAATGTTATTGATAAACTTATAGCTAATAGAGGATTTATATAAAAATACCCTTTAAGTTGATTAATATATTGTATAGGAGAATGATTTCTATCTTGTAAATTATTGTAATCTTCTTTACCTTCATAAGTATAGCAATAAAATAAATAACCTATACTTAATAATATAATAAATGCATTTAAATTAGATAAACTATATTGTATTAAATAAAACATAAAGGCTTGTATTGATTCTATACTATTAATACTTAAACCTATTAATATGAAACCTATATGCGATATAGTACTATAAGCATATAATCTTTTTATTCTAGATTGAGATAACCCTAATACTGTACCAATTATTAAAGATAATAAAGCACTTGTTAATAAACTTGTTGTTCATATGAAACCAAAATTAGAATTACTAGAATAATGTACTAATTCTAATAGTAGTATAAATATAGATACTTTTGCTATTATTGCAACAAATGTTGTAACTACTGTAGGTATAGAATCATAAACATCTGGACTTCAGAAATGGAAAGGAGCCGCAGCAACTTTAAATAAAAATCCTACGGACATTATAACTAAACTCATTGCAATATAAAATGAATTATATCAATATATATAATTATCTTTTATAAATAAAGTATTATTGGATATATTATTTATTATATATATGTTATCTAAACTAGTAGTACCAGAATTTATATATAATAAACCTGTGGCTAATAATACAAAACAAGAAGCCAAACCACCAAGTAAAAAATACATTAAACCTCCAGCAGTAGCAGGTTCTGAATTTCTATAAGATGTACATATTAAATATAATCCATAACTTTGTAATTCTAATGATATAAATATAGTTACTAAATCACTAGAAGATATTAAAAATAAAGTCCCTATTACTACGAATAACGATATTAAAGAGTATTCTATTATTTTAAATTGGTTTCCCATTTTATTCAAAATAGAGGATTTATATATAAAGTTATAAGATAAATTTTTATATATAGAAGAAAATTTTTCTAAAAATACTTTTCTTGGATAAAAAGCTGTAATACCTAATATTAAACATGCTAAAATAAATATAAATAATTGAAAAAAGTGAGTTATAGGAGTAGAATATAATAATCCTCCGTAAAGACTTATACCTTTTTCTAAAAATACTATATAATAACTAAAATAACATAATAATATAGAGTATAATAGTATTATACTACTTACTCTTGAATATAATATTGTTTTATCTCGTCTTAAAGTAACGGCATTAGAGATTAATAAAGAAATAATTGATACAAATAACATTTTTTTTAATATATTTATTATTATACTAATGATGAATAGTATATTAAAGTAGAAGTTGAATAATGTAATCCATCTAGTATAGGAGAAGGATATACACCAAATACAATAGTAAATACGACTAAAGGTAATAATATATAAAACTCTCTTTTATTTAAATCAGGTATATTAACAGCGAAATAACTAGAGTATTGTCCTCCAAAAGCTATTCTGTTAAACATAAACATAGTATAAGCAGCTGATAATACAATAGAAGAACTAGCAAATAAACCTAATAAAGGTAATCTTTCAAATGCACCATATAAAGACATAAATTCTCCTACAAAATTTAATGTTAAAGGTACTCCACAATTACCTAATGATAATATTAAAAACATTATAGAAAACAATGGCATTATTTGAGCTATACCTTTATAAAAAGTTATTAATCTAGTATGAGATCTATCATATAAAATACCTCCAGCACATATAAATAGTCCTGATGAAACAAATCCATGAGCTAATCCTAATAATATACTACCTTCTATTCCTTGTATTGTATTACTAAATATACCTAATATATATACAGCAGCATGAGAAACAGAACTATAAGCTATTAGCTCTTTTACGTCTATAGTTCTTAAAGTACTAAGACTAGCATAAATAATAGTTATTACTCCTATAATATATATTATATAAGTGTAATCTAAACAAGCTTTAGGTATAATAGGTAACATTAATCTAATTATACCATATATAGCTAATTTAAGAACTATAGCAGCCAATATAATACTACCACCTAACGGAGATTCAACATGAGCTTTTAATAATCAAATATTTAAGAAGATAACAGGCGTTTTAACAGCTATAGCTATGAACATACCATAGAATAAAAATAATTGTGTTAAATAATTAAAATTGGTTTTATATAACGCATCAAAATCTGTAGTTCCCATTATAGAAGATATAGTAAGAATTGATAATAATAAAAATAAAGATCCTAATAAAGTATATAAAAAGAAATAAAAACTAGCTCTTACTTTATTACTTGATCCAAATAATCCTATTAATATAAATAATGGAGGTAATACACTTTCAAAAAATATATAAAATAATAATATATCTAACACTAAAAAACATGCTAATAATAATGTTTCTAGTAATAATATTATTATTACATAAGATTTTGTATTTTCTGATATAGAAGTTCAATTTGCTAATAATGCTATGGGCATTATAAAAGTAGTTAATAATACAAAATATATAGATAATCCATCTACACCTAAATAAAAATCAAAAGAACTTATTTGATAACTTTCTTGAACAAATTGAAATTGATTACTACTGAAATCAAAAACTAAAAACATAAATAAAGAAACTATTAAATTTATTATAGAAGTAGTAAGTGCTATACTTTTTATTAATTTTACATTAGAGTATGATTTATCATATGAATTATTGTTATTAATAAGTTCTCCCTCACTTAAATTATTTTCATTAATAGATTGTACTGCAATTTTTTGATTTGCAGGTAATGAATATATAACAAATATACCTATTATAGGTATAATAAGTAAATATGAAGTTAACATAAATAAAAATATTATATACATGTATATATATATATAATTTCCCGCTATGTTATAGAATATTACATTCTATAACATTATATAACACCATTCCTATCGGAAGATTTATTAAAAGTATATTTTTTAATATATAAGGTTATTTATGAACCTCAATAGTATATAGCTATAAATAAGAATAATCAAACAACATCAACAAAATGTCAGTATAATATACCGGCTTCTAATCCAAGATGGTGATTATCTGTAAGATGATAAGCGAGTGCACGTCATAAACCTACAGATAAAAAAATAGTTCCTATAATAACATGTAATCCATGGAATCCTGTTCCAAAATAAAAACATGTACCAAAAGCACCATCTGATATAGTAAATGATGACACTGAATACTCTACTCCTTGGAAACCTGTGAATATTATAGCTAATATAATAGTATATATTAAACCATATAATGTACCACTTCTATTACCTTGTATTAAAGAATGGTGAGCATAAGTAACTGTAACACCTGAAGATAATAATATAACTGTATTTAATAAAGGTAATTCAAAAGGATTAATAGCTTCTATACCCATAGGAGGTCACATAGCTCCTAATTCAACAGTAGGAGATAAAGCACTATGGAAAAAAGCTCAGAATATAGCTAAGAAAAATAAAGCTTCTGAAACTATAAATAAAGCTACACCCATATTTAAACCTCTTTGTACAGCTAAAGTATGATTTCCTATATAAGTTCCCTCTGCTATTATATCACGAAATCAAAATGACATAGATGCTATTAAACTTATAATAGATAATATTAAAAAATATCCCGCATGTTCAAATAAATGAAATGTTGACACAGCTGTTGTTGTAACACATAATAAACTAGTACTACTAAACAAAGGTCAAGGAGACGGAGAAACTAAATGAAAAGGATGTCCTTGAAAATGACTTCTATTTGTAATTGACATACTTATATGCAGTATTATACAAAATTATTAACATAAAATGAAAAAAAAATTTTTTTTATTATATATAGTTATATGTTAGGATTATGATTGAAATTACCATTATGGTTTTCATTAAGATATCCACGTAAATCATTTTGAGCTCTGTAAAATTCTTGTAAATGAGCATTAATTTCATTATCCGCCGCTTCTGATTGTTCGTAATTTTGTTCTTGTTCTATTTCTGATATACGGGCATAAGCACGTCTAACATCATTACGAAGATCAGTTAAAGCGTGGTCTTCCTCGTTATTATAAGGTAATTGTTCTGAAGGAATATCAGTATCATCATAAGCTTCCGATACATTTAATGGGTATTGTGCTTGTTCTGAATCTAAATGTTCTTGCTCTAATGGATTTATTTCTCTTGTTCCATTTGTATGAGAAGTCGGTTGATTGCTTTGATTACCTTGATTACCCTGATTAGGTTGATTAGCTTGATTAACTGCGGTATTTAATTCATCAAGATCACTAAAATAAATTAATTTATTTCAGTTTTGATCTTTACCTAAGTAATGTTGTAATAATAAAATATATGCAATTAAACCTTGAGTTATATCAGCTAAAAATTCTGCATTATTAAATATAATAGCGAAAACAATTAAACATCCTAATATTATTAATATTAATAATATTATTAACATAAAAATTAATAATTTAAAAAATATATACATATATCTCTTAAATTTAGATAATATACTTTTTTTTATAATGATGCTTTGTAAAGGTAAACTAGCAAATGCATGAGGTTTAGGTGGACTATTTAAAGCTCATTCTAAACTATTATAAGATCTACTAAGAAGAGCTTGTAATGAATCTGTGTAATATTGAGGAGTTAATCAAGGGTATCTTGAAACTGCTTTACCTTTTACTAATTGATCATATACAATATGTAAGAATAAGGCTGTAGCTATTACAGATATAATTGATCCAAAACTACTTACTAAATTTCAACCTGCAAATGCATCAGGATAATCACTAATTCTACGAGGCATTCCTTGTAAACCTAAGAAATGTTGAGGAAAAAATGTTGTGTTAACTCCTATGAATAGTATTCAGAAATGTACTTTTGCCATAGTTATGTTATAATTTAATCCTAATATTTTTGGTATTCAGAAGTATCATCCACTGAATAAAGCAAATACAGCACCCATACTTAATACATAATGGAAATGAGCAACTACATAATATGTATCATGGAATGCTACATCAAGTGAAGCATTGGCTAGAACAACTCCACTTAATCCTCCTATAGTAAACATAAATACGAAACCTAAAGCAAATAACATAGCAGGTGTTAAGTGAATAGATCCTCCATAACATGTAGCTAATCATGAGAATATTTTAATACCAGTAGGTACTGCTATAATTAATGTAGCAGCTGTAAAATATGCTCTTGTATCTACATCTAAACCTACAGTATACATATGATGACTTCACACTACAAAACCTAAAATTCCTATAGAACACATAGCATATACCATACCTAAATAACCAAATATACTTTTATTTGAGCTAGCTGATATAACAGTACTTATTATACCAAATCCTGGTATAACTAATATATAAACTTCAGGATGACCAAAAAATCAGAATAAATGTTGATATAAAATAGGATCACCACCACCTGCTGCTTCAAAGAATGATGTATTGAAATTTCTATCTGTTAATACCATTGTTATTGCACCTGCTAAAACAGGTAATGATAAAAGAAGTAAAACTGCAGTTATTACTACAGCTCATCCAAATAAAGCTAATTTGTGTAATCTTATACCAGGACTTCTCATATTTAATATGGTTGTTATAAAGTTCATGGCACCTAATAAACTACTTACTCCAGAAAGGTGTAAAGCAAAAATAGCTAAATCAACGCTAGGTCCACTATGACTCTGTATTCCAGATAATGGAGGATAAAGAGTTCAACCTGTACCGGCTCCATTTTCTATTCCACTAGCGAATATAAATAATAATATACTAGGTATTAATAGTCAAAAACTAATATTATTTAATCTAGGGAATGCCATATCAGGACCTCCTACTATTAATGGTAATAAAAAATTACCAAAACCTCCTATTAAAGCAGGCATAACCATAAAAAATATCATAAATATTGCGTGTGCTGTTATGATTGCGTTGTAAAGTTGATTATCGGCTATATATTGAACACCAGGTCCTGATAATTCTAGTCTTATTAACACTGAAAAAGCAGTACCCATTAATCCGGCAAACAATGCAAATATCAGATATAATGTACCTATATCTTTGGCATTAGATGATCAAAATCATCTTTCTGTTCAAAGAGATACTTCTGATTTTAATTCGTATATTTTATTTTTATTAATATTTAATTCCACTTTAGAAATTAAATTATGACTGTCACGATGGTTGTATTTTATTTAAATTGTACAGTCGTATATATGTTAAATTTATATTAAAGGCAAATTAATGCCCAATGATTGTTTTAACAAAGATTATTCTTTATTCCTTTTTTCACAAAAAGGTTCAGACTATGTATTAATATAAATTATGTATATTTAGTAGCTACTTACTCAACCTTTTAAACCAAATGCTCCATTACGTGTTTTAGAATTTATTACTGTATATTGTATATTTGGTTTAATATAACCTCTTAACATAACTGTAGGTAAACCTATGAAAGAAGAATAAATATTTTTTAAATTACCTATATATCTAAATTTGAAAACTGCTCTAGAAGCTATTAAACGTCTTGTAAGTCTTCCTGAAGCTTCGAATCTGGCACCAGTAATTAGTTTGTATTTTATAGAATTTAATAGATCTTTTTTGTTTGTTATTACATTAGTAACATATCTATTAATATTATATAAATCAAATAATCTTGGTACTTTTACTTTAAATAATGCTTTTTTTAAAACTCTTAATAATTTATTTTTTCTATTTTTTAATTTTAAAGATATAGATTCTGAGTATATATCACTATTAAAATGTATAGATTTTAAATTAATTATATTTAATTCAACTTTCTTTTTATAAATTTTGCTTATTATATTTATTATACCGAAATTTTTATAACTTAAAAATCAATTAGCAAATTTATTTTTATTAAATATTAATATTTGGTAATAATATAAGAATTTATAAATTTTAAAGTTTTTACGTTTTAGTATTGTTAATGTTTTAAAGTAATTATTTTTTATATTATTATACTTTAAATTAAATCTTTCTAATAGTAATATTTGATCTAAATAATTACTTATATTACCGTTTTTTCAGTTCAATAATTCATTATTACTATTATTATATTTAGTATTTAAATATTTTTTTATTAATTTTCTTTTTTTTCTTACATTACTTAATATATAATTACTTATATAATTATTTTCTTTTTCTTCTTTTATTGATCTTTTTTTTATATAATCTAGTAAAACTTTACTTGTATTTAAAGAAATATCAATATATTTAGATAAATTAATATAAATATTAATTCTTGTTTTTATATTATTATTTATATATTTAGATATAATAGCTATATTACGATAAATACACTGTTTAAATATTTTTGTATTAAAAACAAATACTTTTATAAATTTATTTCTAAATGTATCTCATTTATAGTTTTTCATTTTAAATAAATCACTT
>Ga0209112_10000023_pt1 | contig 23691 bp, 23 predicted proteins | sample TexAe_OM3H0_O3_FD_187947 | JGI IMG/M metagenome (GOLD analysis project Ga0209112, IMG submission 187947) | Forest soil microbial communities from Davy Crockett National Forest, Groveton, Texas, USA - Texas A ecozone_OM3H0_O3 (SPAdes) (version 2) | ecosystem: Environmental > Terrestrial > Soil >...
CTGCTGGACGTGGTGCAGGAGGGCAACCTCGGCCTGATCCGGGCCGTGGAGAAGTTCGACTACACCAAGGGCTACAAGTTCTCCACCTACGCCATGTGGTGGATCCGCCAGGCCATCCAGCGCGGCTTCGCCGACTCGGCCCGGACCATCCGGCTGCCGGTCCACGTGCTGGAGATGCTGTCGAAGCTGTCGCGCGTCGAGCGGGACATGCACCAGAAGCTCGGCCGCGAACCGACTCCGGAGGAGCTGGCCGTCGAGCTGGACCGGACCCCGGACCAGATCGAGGAGCTGCTGCGGACCAGCCGCCAGCCGATCAGCCTGGACTCCACCATCGGCGAGGACGGCGAGACCAGCATCGGCGACCTGATCGAGGACGTCGACGCTCCGGAAGCGTCCGAGATGGTGGACCGCCAGCTCATGGCCGAGCAGCTGCGCAGCGCGCTGGACGCGCTGACGCCGCGGGAAGCCACGATCATGTCCATGCGGTTCGGCCTCTACGACGGCAACCCGCACACCCTGGACGAGATCGGCCGGGCCCTGGGCCTGACCCGGGAGCGCATCCGCCAGCTGGAGAAGCAGTCGCTCTCCAAGCTGCGCCACCCGAGCCGCGCCCAGCCGCTCCTCGACTTCGCGAGCTGAGCCGACGCACCACAAAGTCCCCGCCACCTCCACGGTGGCGGGGACTTCTGCGTCTGCGCGGGCGATACTCGGGGGCATGGCTGAGTTCGCGTACGCGGCGCTGCTGCGCCCGGTCACGGCCGGGGACGTGCCGCTGCTGCAGCGCTTTCATACCGAGCCGGGGCTGATCGGGCTGGACTGGGCGGGTTACCGGGACCCGGAGCAGGTGACGCGGCGGTTCGCCGAAGACGCCTACCTGGGCCAGGAGAACGGGCGGCTGATGGTGGACGACGGCACCAGCCACTCGGCCGCGGGGTTCGTGACCTGGGTGGCCCGCCAGTTCACCAACGTCCGGCACTGGGAGATCGGCATCGCGCTGCTGCCGGAGCGGCGCGGGCAGGGACTCGGATGGCGCGCGCAGGCCCTGCTGTGTGACTACCTTTTCCGGCATACCCCGGCCTTCCGGCTGGAGGCGTCCACCCACGAGGACAATCTGGCTGAGCAGCATTCCCTGGTCAAAGCCGGGTTCCAGCTGGACGGGATCATCCGGGCGGCCGAGTACCGGGACGGGGCCTACCGCAGTGCCCACCTGTACAGCCGCCTGCGCACCGACCCGGCGCCGTCACTGCCGTGAGCCGGGCTCCGCGCCCAGCGTGGGATCCAGCTCCCGGCGCAGGCTGAGCATCCGCCGCGCTCCGCTGGTCCGGAGCAGTTCGGATTCGATGACCGCCTTCAGGTCGGCCCGGAACTGATCCTGGTCTTCGTTGAAGATCACGTAGTCGTAGATCCAGGCCCACACCATCTGATCGGTGCGGATACTCAGCCGCTGGCTGATGTCGCGGTCCTGGGCCCGGGCGGCCAGCCGGGCCCGCAGTTCGTCCTCGGAGGAGGTGGTGACGAAGATCCCGACGACCCGGCGGGCGGACGCCGCATGGACCCGGACGAAACCGTTCGGGTCCAGCTCGACCGCCAGGGCCTCGCGGATGTCGTCACGCAGCAGAACACCCGGGGACCCGTAATAGCTCTGCGAGTAGGTGCGGGTGTACTCGAAGATCGTTCCGGCCTCGTGGAGCTGGAAGAACTTCTGCTCATCGACGTATTCGTAGTCGACGCCGTCGACCTCGCCGGAGCGCTTCGGGCGGGTGGTGTAGGTGGGAACCCGGCGCAGGCCCAGCGCACTGGTCGCGTACTGCAGGGCCGTCCCCTTGCCCGCGCCGCTTGGGCCCGAAATCACGATCAGCAGGGGCCGGGCATCCAGCTGAGCCACCGCAACCTCCCTGTCTGCTCATTCGAATGGGGCAGTGCGCCGCACGAAGTCTAGGAATCGGGCCGCGGCGGGCGCCAGCGCGCGGCCGGCCCGCCAGGTCAGGCCGACCACCCGCTCGGCGCTCTCGGCGGCCAGCGGCACGCCGACGGTGCCGGAAGCCCCGGCGAACTGGTCGGGCAGAATGGCCACGCCCAGGCCCGCGCCCACCAGGCCCTCGATCGTGGCCAGGTCGCCGATCTCCAGTGAGACGCGGCGCAGCACCACACCCTCGGCCGCCAGCAGCTCATCGAGCAGCGAGCGGAAGCCGAAACCGGCCGGCACGGTTACGAAGTCCTCCCCCGCCGCCTCGTCCAGCCGGACCTGCTGGCGGGCGGCCAGCCGGTGACCGGCCGGCACGACCAGCACCAGCCGCTGGCGCTGCACCGGCAGCCAGCCGTGCGGCTCCCCCGGCCGGGGCGAGGTGATGGCCAGCTCGGCCTGGCCGGAGGCCAGGTCCCGGAGGATCTCGTGCCCGGTGGCCTGGCGCAGCGCCACCCGGACCGCGGGGGCCTGCTGGCGGAAGTCGTGCAGCAGCCGGGGCACCAGCGAGGTGGCCATCGAGTTCAGGAAGCCCAGCCGGACCGTGCCGGTGCCCGGGTCGAGCTGCTCGGCCAGGTCGGACCGCAGCCGGTCGTAGCGGCGGATGATGTCGGCCGCCGCGGCCAGCACGAGCTCGCCGTAGGGATTGGGCTGGACGCCGGCCGCGTCCCGTTCGAACAGCCGGGTGCCCAGCTCGTGCTCGGCCCGGGCCAGCAGCCGGGACAAGGTGGGCTGGGTCGTCCGCAGCGCGGCCGCCGCGTCGGTGATCTGCCCGTGTTCGGCCAGGGCCAGCAGCCGAGCCAGATCATCGATGTCCACAGCCAGCGATTATACGTTTTCTGAATTCGGCTAATGAATCTCATGCATTTGACGTATCTCAACCGGCCGCCCAGGCTCGTTGGGTGCGATCAGATATCCGGGGCGCGGCGGCCCGGGCCGCCGCCGGTGACCGGCGGCACGAGGGGTACCGCCCCGGTGACCGGGCCTACCGGCGGATCGCGGTCGCGCTGTTCGCCGCCGGGGTGGCCACGTTCGCCCTGATGTACAGCACCCAGGCCCTGCTGCCCGAACTGGCCCGCTCGTTCGCGATCAGCGACGCCGACAGCACGCTGTCGGTCTCGCTGACCACGGCCGGGCTGGGGGTGGCGCTGCTGTTCACCGGGCCGGTCTCGGAGGTGCTGGGCCGGACCCGGCTCATCCACGCCTCGCTGCTGGCCTCGGCGATCATCGGGCTGGCCTGTGCCGTCGCCCCGGGCTGGGACGTGCTGCTGGCGCTGCGGCTGCTGCAGGGCGTCGCGCTGGCCGGGCTGCCCGCCGTGGCAACGGCCTACCTGCGGGAAGAGATGCACCCGGACGGGTACGCCCGGACCGCGGGCCTGTACGTGGGCGGCACCGCGCTGGGCGGGATGTCCGGCCGGCTGCTCACCGGTGGCCTGGCCGACCTGGCCGGATGGCGATGGGCGCTGGCCGCGGTGGCCGGGCTCGGGCTGGTCTGCGCGCTGCTGGTGCTGGTCCTGCTGCCCGCCTCGCGGAACTTCGCACCCGCGCCGGCCCGGCCGCGGCACCTGGTCACGATGACCCGGCGGGCGCTGTCCGACCGCGGGCTGCTGGCCCTGTACGGGATCGGCGCCTGTGCCATGGGGGCGTTCGTGGCGGTGTACAACGCGATCGGATTCCGGCTCACCTCGGCCCCGTACCAGCTGAGCCTGGGCCAGGAGAGCCTGGTGTTCCTGATCTACCCGGTCGGCACGGTGACCTCGGCCCTCGCCGGGCGGATGGTCGAGCGGTATTCCCGGCGCACGGTGGTGCCGGCTGGCGCGCTGATCACCATGGCCGGGGTGGCCCTGACCGTGGCGACCCCGCTGCCGCTGGTGGTGCTGGGCGTGGCGGTGATGACGGCTGGGTTCTTCGTGGTGCACGGCGTGGCCAGCGGCTGGGTTCCGGTCCGGGCCGCCGCGGGCGGGGTGGCGGCCGCGCAGGCCGCGTCGCTGTACCTGTTCGCCTACTACCTGGGGTCGTCGGTGTTCGGCGGGCTGGCCGGCCGGGTCTGGGTCACCGGAGCCTGGCCCGCCGTGGTGGCGATGGTGCTGGCCCTGCTGGCGGTGTGCGGGGGCCTGACCTTCTGGCTGCGGCGCATCCCGGCGCTAGCATCGGTGAAGTGAGCACCAGGACCCAGCGGCGCCGGATCCAGCGGATCTCCGTGACCGCCGAGCAACCCTCCGGAGCACGGGCTGACCTGCTGGCGGTGGAGGAACCGCTGGAGATCCGGATCGGCGGCCAGCCGCTGACCGTGACCATGCGCACGCCCGGCGACGACCTCGACCTGGCCGCCGGGTTCCTGTTCACCGAGGGCCTGCTGACCCCCGGGATCGACCTGCGGCAGATCCGCATGTGCGACGAGAACGTGGCCGACGCCACGCTGGAGGTAGCCGACCAGCCCTCGCCCGCCGAGGTGGCCCGGGCCACCGACGCCCGCCGGGCCCAGAAGAACGCCCAGCGGAACTTCCTCACCACCAGCGCCTGCGGGGTGTGCGGCAAGGAGAGCATCGACGCGATCGCGGTCCGGTCCCGCTACGACCTGACCGCCGACCGGGTCCAGGTCACCCCGGCGGTGCTGGCCTCGCTGCCGGACCGGCTGCGCGAGGCCCAGCGGGTGTTCGCCAGCACCGGCGGCCTGCACGCGGCCGGGCTGTTCACCGCGGACGGCACCCTGGCCGTGCTGCGCGAGGACGTGGGCCGGCACAACGCGGTGGACAAGGTGATCGGCTGGGCCCTGCGGGCCGGGCAGCTGCCGGCCTCCGGCCACATCCTCATGGTCAGCGGCCGGGCCTCCTTCGAGCTGGTGCAGAAGGCCGCGGTGGCCGGCATCCCGGTGCTGGCCGCGGTGTCCGCGCCGTCGTCGCTGGCCGCCGACCTGGCCGAGGAGACCGGCATGACGCTGGTCGGCTTCCTGCGCGGCACGTCGATGAACGGCTACACCGGCCTGCACCGGCTGACCGGGGTCACCTCGCCCGCCTGAGCGGCGCAACCCGACTGCAACCCGGCCGCACCCCGGCGGGGTGACCGCGCCGGTTACAGATTGAAGCAGACACCGCAATAAGTGGTTGGGCGGCGTTGAGCGATCTGGGGGTGCTGTTGAGTGACGAGATTCCGGTCCGCAGACGAAGCCGTGACCGAGCTGTACAGCAACCAGTACCAGTCGCTGGTCCGGCTGGCCGGGCTGCTGGTCCGCGACCAGGCGACGGCGGAGGAGGTGGTGCAGGAGTGCTTCATCGCCATGCACGACAGCTGGCACCGGCTCCGGGAGGAAGACAAGGCGCTTTCTTATCTGAAGCAGGCCGTACTGAACCGGTCCCGCTCGGTGCTGCGGCACCGCAGCGTGGTCGACCGCTACGCACCCATGCCCGTCCCCGACATGCCCAGCGCGGAGCAGGGGGCGATCGCCCTGCTGGAGCGCAGCGCGGTGATCTCGGCTCTGCAGACCCTGCCCGGCCGGCAGCGGCAGGCCCTGGTCCTGCGCTACTACGCCGACCTGTCCGAAGCCCAGATCGCCGCGATGATGGGCATCAGCCGGGGCGCGGTCAAAAGCCACACCGCCCGCGGCATGGCTTCCCTGCGGGCGGTCCTGGAGCAAACCGCCTGAGCCGCGAGCCGGCCGGCCCGACACGGATTGTGACCGGCGGGTGTAAGAGAGCACCCGGGTGGGCACGCTGGTGGACGTCGGCGGGAATGCTCACGGCCCGGGGGGATCGGCCATGAGGATCATGAGGCAAGCAGTGGTGGTCGCCGCGGTCGCGTTGGCCAGCAGCGGTGCGGGCGCGCTGGGAGCGGCCTGGTTCACCGGTGCCGCGGCCAGCCAGCCCGGGCCGGTGGCCCTGGTGGCCGGGGCCTACGACGGCACCAGGCCGTCGGCCATCCAGTTCTCCGCCGACGGCGGCGACGTGGTGACCGGGATCCGCTGGTCCAGCTGGGGCAGCCAGACCGCGACCGGGCGCGGCACCGCCGGCTGGGACAACTGCGTGCCCAACTGCGCCGAGGGCCTGACCAGGAACGTGCCCGCCACCGTCACATTGTCGGCCCCGGATGCCCGCGGCGAGTGGACGGCCGTCACCGAGACCGAGCACGGCCGGACCACCACGTTCTCGCGGTCCGGCCACTGGGTCCAGGGCGCCACCTCCTGACCGCCTGATGTTCGCCAGCGTCGCGGCCACCGAGGCGGAAAAACAGGCTGGGCGGCCCGGAGACAGCCTGGTTCACCCGGCCGATGTGGTCATGGACCGGGCGTTCACGGCGCCGGCGCCGCCGGAACAGGTGTGGCCGTGGCTGCTGCAGCTGGGCAAGCAGCGGGCGGGCTGGTACCTGCCGGCCCGGGCCGAGCGGTTCCTGCCCCGGTCCCGGCGCGCCGCGCGCACGGTCAGCCCGGCCTGGCTCGGCCTGCAGCCCGGCGATGTCATCCCGGATTACGGTGGCCGCCGCGAGACGTTCGAGGTGGCCGCGATCACGGCGGGGCGATCGCTGGTCTACCGGTCCCGGCGCGGGCACACCGACGTGACCTGGTCCCTCAGCCTGGAACCGGCCGCCGGGGACCCCGCCCACACCCGGGTCTTCCTGCGCCTGCGGATGGCTCCGGTCCGGCACCGGTGGCTGGCCCGCACGGCCGGTGAGCTCCTCGACCTGCTCACCGTGGCCGGGATGGCGGCCGGCCTGAACGAGCGGCTGGCCGGCCCGCAGCGGCCGGTCAGCTGACTGGCCCGGCCGGGGCGGCCGGCCACAAGGCGCGGACCGCGTCCGGGACACCGGCGACGGCGTCCGGGCCCAGCATGGTCAGCTGCAAAATGTAGCCGCCCATCATCGAGACCAGCGTCCGGGCGACCGCGTCCGCGGCCACCGTGGCCGGCAGCTGGCCCGCCCGCTGGTGCTCGGCGACCAGGGCGGCCAGCTCGTCTCCCATCCTGGTCAGCAGCTCCCGGAGCTGCCGGGCCAGGAGAGGGTTACGCAGGGCCTCGGCCCAGACCAGGACGGCCGTGCCGCCCAGGTCCCCGTCCGAATCCCTGGCCTGGACCAGGCCCATCAGGCCGGCCATGACCTCGCCCAGTGAACGGCCCGGCGTCCCCTCCGCCACCTCTCGCATCATGGCCAGCACCTCCCGCATGTTCTGCTCGGCGATGGCCACGATCACCTCGTCCTTGCTGGCGAAGTAGCGATAGACCGCGCCGGCCGACAGGCCGGCCTCGGCGAACAGGTCCTGCATCGAGGCGGAATGGAAGCCGTCGCGCAGGAAGCAGCGCCGGGCCGCGCCCAGGATCTGGTCCCGGCGGGCGTCGCGGTACTGCTGGGTGACCTTGGGCATACCCCGATCATACAAAAAAAGGAACATTCATTTTGCGTTAGCGGGCCGGTCGGGCATACTGAACTAAAAGAGAACGTTCGTTTTCTGTCGGCTGACGCCGGCCTGAGCGGTAACGGAGCCGGAGGCATCCCCGTGCGCAATCCATTGGCCAAGCACCCCTGGTGGCGGCAGCTGGTCGTCGTCGCGGTGGTCCTGCCGCTGATGATCGTGCTGGCCGTGCTGGCGTTCGCGTGGCCGAACGCCCGGCTCGCGCCGCGCGGCCTGCCGGTGGGCATCGTCGGCACCAGCCCGGCCAGCCAGCAGGCCGTGGCCGCACTGACCCGGGCCGAGCCGGGCGCCTTCAGCCTCGCCCTGTACGCCGACCAGGCCACCGCCCGGCGGGCGGTCGAGGACCGCGACGTCTACGGCGCGTTCGAGATCACCTCCGGCCGCATCACCGTGCTCGAAGCCAGCGCGGCCAGCCCGACCGTGGCCCAGCTGCTGACCAGCACCGGCCAGCAGCTGGCCGCCGGGGCCGCAGCGGCCCGCCGGGCTCCGGCCGCGCCGGTCTCGGCCGTGGATGTGGTGCCGCTTTCCCGTAGCGACCCACGCGGCCTGGTCCTCAGCTCGGCGCTGCTGCCCCTGACCATCTGCAGCATCATCATGGCCGCCGCCGTGGCCCTGCTGCTGCGCTTCCGCCCGGCCTGGCGGCAGATCCTCTCTCTGACCGTGGTGTCGGCCACCGCGGGCCTGGGCGCCATCTTGATCACCGAGGGGTTCCTGGGCGCGCTGCCCCACGGCGACGGGACCAGCTGGGCCGCGCTGGCCCTGACCGTGCTGGCCGTCAGCGCCCCCACAGCCGGCCTGATCGCCCTGATCGGCCCGCCCGGCCTCGGCCTCGGCGCGGGCTTGATGATCTTCATCGGCAACCCGTTCTCCGGCGCCACCTCGGCGCCCCAGCTGCTGCCCACCGCGGTCAGCCACATCGGCCAGTGGCTGCCCCCGGGCGCGGGCGCCAGCCTGCTCCGCAGCACGGCCTACTTCGGCGGCCGCGGCGCCGGCGGCCACCTGGTGGTCCTGATCGTCTGGGCCGTGCTCGGCCTGGCCGCCATCCTGGCCGGACACCACGCCCCGTTCCGCTTCGCCGCCAGCCGGCCCTCGCCACCACCCGGTGAACCGGTGAGGACGGCGACGGTGGCCGCGCCGGGCGCTGGGGATCAGGACGACTGGTTCACTCCCGGCGACGCCCACCCCCGCCACGCCCGGTCATCCCCGGCCTGATCGGACGCTCAGCCGGCGAAGGTGCCCAGGGGCAGGCCGCGGACGCCCGGCGTGACGTGGAACAACGCGCCCGCCTCGGGCTCCGCGCCGTCGGGGAGGTTCTCCCGGGAGGTGGTGATGAACAGGTCGGCCAGGTCCGGGCCGCCGAAGGTGCAGGCGGTGACCTGGCTGGGCGGCAGCTCGACGACCTGATCGAGCTGGCCCGCGGGGGTGTAGCGATGCACCGCGTGGCCGCGGTGGATGGCGACCCACAGGCCGCCCTCGGCGTCCAGGCACATGCCGTCGGGAGCACCCTGCGGGGTGCCGTGGTCGGGATCGACGTACACCAGCGGCCGGCGGCCGGACGGGGTCCCGGTGGCCGGGTCGTAGTCGAAGACGTCGACCCGGTGGGTGGGGGTGTCGATGTAGTACATGGTGTCGCCGGCCAGATTCCAGGCCACACCGTTGGAGATCGTCACGTTCCCGAACACCTCGGTGATCGTGCCGTCCGGGCCGAACCGGTAGAACACGCCGCGCGGGCCGTCCTGGTCATACGGCATCGACCCGCAGAAGAACCGGCCCTGGCGGTCCACACCGCCGTCGTTCATGCGGATGCTGGCGTCGGTGAACGCGGTCTGCTCCGGCCCGGGCTGCCCGTCCGCGTCCAGCAGCACGAAGCCGTGCTCGATCCCGACGACCAGCCCGCCGCCGGCCCGGGGCCGCAGGGCGGCGGCGATCTTGTCGACGTGCTGGCGGCTGATCGACCCGTCCGGGTCCTGGCTCATGATGTCGCCGTTGAGCATGTCCACCCAGCGGAGCCGGCCGGTCACCGAGTCCCAGATCGGGCCCTCGCCGTGGTAGGTGCAGACGTCGGTGAACTGTTCCGCCTTCATCACGGTTCCCCATCCGGGTGGTGACAGGCTTGGGCCGCCTGACCGGCATGATGTTAATGCTGAAACTATCGAGGTGCGTTTCGGAGTGAAACAGAGGGGGTCATGAGCAAGCCGAGAGCCGAGGCCTTCGCCCGGTATCCGAGCCTGGCCGGGCGCACCGTGTTCGTCACCGGCGGGGCGACCGGCATCGGGGCCGAACTGGTGGCCCAGTTCGCCGGGCAGGGCGCCCGGGTCGGCTTCGTCGACGTGCAGGAGCGCGCCGCGGCCGACCTGGCCCTGGAACTCGAGGCGCTGACCGGCACCCGGCCCTGGTTCCAGGCCTGCGACGTGGCCGGCGTCGGCGAGCTGACCGCGGCCATCGAGGCCTGCGCCGGGGCGCTGGGCCTGGTCGACGTGCTGATCAGCAACGCGGCCGTGGACGAGCGACGGGCGGTCGACGACATCACCGAGCAGTTCTGGGACGAGATGCTGCGGGTCAACCTGCGGCCGCACCTCTTCGCCGCCCAGGCTGTGGCCCCGGGCATGCGCCAGCGCGGGCGCGGGTCGATCATCAACCTGGGCTCGATCACCTGGAGGGCCGGGTTCGCCGATGTGGCCGCTTACTCCACGGCCAAGGCCGGTATCGAGGGGCTGACCCGGTCCCTGGCCCGCGACCTGGGCCGGGACAACATCCGGGTCAACTGCCTGATCCCGGGCTGGACGATGACCCAGCGCCAGGTGAAGCACTGGCTCACCCCCGCGGCCGAGGCCGAGATCGAGCGGAACCAGTGCCTGCCAGGCCGGGTCGAGCCGGCCGACGTGGCCCGGCTCGCGCTCTGGCTGGCCGCCGACGACAGCCGGATGTGCACCAGCCAGACCTGGGTCGTCGACGGCGGCTGGACTTAGTCGCTACGCTCCGGGTGAGGCGAGGATGACATCGATGCCACGGTCACTGGTTCTGAGCGGGGGCGGCCGGTACGCCGATCCCTGGCACCGGTTCACGAAGACGTCAGCCCGGCTGGCCGACGTGCTCTGGTCGCTGGGCCACCGGGTCGAGGTCTCCGACTTCGTCGCGGACCGGGTGGCCGACCTGTCCGGGTTCGACCTGATCGTGGTCAACGCGGCGGCCGGGCCGGGCGAGGCCCCGGCAGCCCATACGGCGGCCCAGGCCGGGCTGCGGGCCGCGCTGGACCGGGGCGTGGCCGTGCTGGCCGTGCACACCGGCGTGTGCGCGCTGCTGCGGCTGCCGGAGTGGGAGGCCGTGACCGGCGCGGCCTGGGTCGCGGGCCGGTCCGGTCACCCCAGGCTCGGCCCGGCCCACGTCCAGACCCTCCCGGACCGGCATCCGATCGTGGCCGGACTGCCCGCGTTCGACCTGGTCGACGAGAGGTACGTCGGCTTGCGGCTGGCCCCGGGGCTCGTACCGCTGGCTACGCACCGGCACGACGGGCGCCAGTACCCGCTGCTGTGGGCGCGCGAGGTCGGCCGCTCACGGGTGGTGGCCGACACGCTGGGGCACAGCGTGGAGTCTTACGAGTCGGCCGGGCACCGCCGGCTGCTGACCCGCGCGGTCCAGTGGCTGACTGCCGGGGTCAGCTGACCTCGGCAGCGGTGATCATGCGCCGGGGTCCCTCGATGACGCGTCCTGCCCCGGTCAGCTCAACGGGCAGCACGATCGGGGTGTCGCGGCTGGAAGGGCCCAGCCGGAGCTCGATCCGGCCCGGCTCGACGATTCGCGTGCCGGCCCGGCCGGTAAACGAGAACAGATCCGTGGGCACCGTGAACCGGACCTCACGGCACTCGCCGGGGTCCAGAGTGACCCGCTGGTAACCGACAAGGGCGGTCACCGGCCGGGTCACCTGGGCCACCGGGTCGTGCAGGTACAGCTGGACCACCTCGGTGCCGCCCCGCTCGCCCACGTTCCGTACCGAGACCGTGACCGAGATCTCGGCCGGGTGGTCCGCGGGCAGCTCAGCCGGGCTCACGGCGGCCCCGTCCCACTGGAACGAGGTGTAACTGAGGCCAAACCCGAACGGGTACAGCGCGGTGGGGTCGATGGAGCTCACCTTGGTCCGCTGAGCCAGCGCCGGGCCGAGGTAGGTCGCGGGCTGCGCCCCCGCGTGCCGGGGCACGCTGACCGGCAGGCGCCCGGAAGGGTTCACCGCACCGGTCAGGACCCGCGCCAGCGCGGGGCCGCCTTCCTGCCCGGGAAAGAACGCCTGCACGATCGCGGCCGCCCCGGTGAACCGGCCGAGGGCGTAGGGCCGGCCGGCCAGCAGGACCACGATGACCGGGATACCGGCCTCGAGCACAGCCGTCAGCAGCTGGCCCTGAACGCCCGGCAGTTCCAGATCGGCGGCGTCACAGCCCTCGCCGGAGGTTCCCCGTCCGAAGATCCCGGAGCGGTCCCCCAGCACTGCGACACAGACGTCATGGCCGCTGGCCAGCTCGGCTGCGGCCGCGATCCCGGTGGTGTCGAGATCATCCACCCCGCAGCCGGGCGCGTAGCTCACCGTACTGCCCGGCAGCTCACCGCGCAGCGCGTCCAGGAAGGTGGGGATCGGGACCCCGATGTCCAGGCCGGGATAGCGCACACCCACGTGACTGGGGAACGAATAACAGCCCAGCATGGCGTGCGGGTCATCCGCCCTCGGACCGACGACCGCAATCCGGGGGCGGCCGGTGATGGGCAGGATGCCATCGTTGGCCAGCAGCACGACCGACTCGGCGGCCACCTTCCGGGCCAGCGCGGCCGCGGCGGGCGGGGCCAGATCGGGAGCTGGTACGGCCGGCTCGGGGTCCCAGCCCGGATCGAGCAGGCCGAGCTCACACTTCTGCCGCAGCACCCGGTAGGCGGCCCGGTCGATCAGGCCTTCGTCGACGTCGCCCCGCTCGGCCGCCTCGATCAGCGGCGGCCCGAAACACCGGCCGCTCGGCAGTTCGACGTCGACGCCCGCCGTCAGAGCCAGGGCCGCCGCTTGTCCCGCGCTGCCGGCCACGCCATGCAGCAATTCCAGGAAGCTGATCCCGAAGTAGTCGGCCACGACGGTGCCGCCGAAACCCCACCCGTCCCGCAGAATGCCGGTCAGCAGCGCCGGGTCCGCCGCCGTCGGCACTCCGTCCAGGGCGGTGTAGGCGTGCATGACCGAGCGGGCGCCGCCAAGACGGATCGCCATCTCGAACGGCGGCAGCAGCTGGTCGGCGACCTGCCGGGGGGTGGCCGCGGCGGGCGCGAGGTTGCGACCGCCCCGGGAGGCTGAATAGCCCACGAAATGCTTGAGCGTCGCCACCAGCCCGGACGATTCCAGGCCCCGGACGTAGGCGGTGCCGATGGTGCCGACCAGGTACGGGTCCTCGCCGATGGTCTCCTCGGTCCGGCCCCAGCGCGGATCGACCGTGACATCCAGCACGGGGGCCAGCCCCTGGTGGATGCCGACCGATCGCATGCTCGCGCCGATCGAGGCGGCCATTCGCTCGACCAGCGACGGATCGAAGGTGGCGCCCCAGGCCAGCGGGACGGGATAGATCGCGGCCTGCCAGGCGGTGAAGCCGGCCAGGCACTCGTCGTGAGCGATGGCCGGAATGCCGAACCGGCTTCCGGCCATCACATCGCGCTGCAGCCGGGTCAGCCGGGCCACGCCCTCGGCCGGCGTGAGCGGCCGCGTCCCAAAGGGCCGGGTCAGCTGGCCCAGACCGTCGCCTATCAGCTCCGGCCAGCTGCCCGGCGCGCCACCCAGGTCGTCCTGATGCGGGGCCACCACGTCCTCGCCGCCCTCGCTGTCGAGCCAGACGCTGGACAGCTGAGCCACCTTCTCGGCCAGGGTCATCCGGGCCAGCAGGTCGGCCACCCGCTCGGCGGCCGGCCACCCGGTGTCTCGCCAGCGCGGTAGTTCCCGGCCGTTCGTGGTGGGGTCCGGGCCTGGCGCGGGCGACGCGACCGCGTCAGCCGCGAGTGAGCTACCGGGCCGGTCCTGATCCACGAGCATCTCCTCACGTTCTGTGTCCGCACACAGGGCTCCGCCGCCAGGCCGCGCTCCTGCTGGGAGTAGATCCGAGCGGCACCGATCGTGTCAACCGATGTTCTCGTAAATTTTCGGAGCGCCATGCCCGTGCGACGCCTGGACGGCCCGCAGGCTGGGTGGATTCAGTGACCGGCCGGCGCGGTCGACTCCCGCACCACCAGCTCGGTGGACAGCTCGACCCGCCGGGTGGTCAGCGCCCGGCCCTCGATCAGGTCGCCCAGCATGGACGCGGCGGTGCGGCCCATCTCGGCCAGCGGCTGACGGACCGTGGTCAGCGGCGGCGACACCCACTGGGCCACCGGCAGGTCGTCAAAACCGACGATGCTCAGATCCTGCGGCACCCGCAACCCCAGCTGACGGGCCGCCTCGTACACCCCGAGGGCCTGCTGGTCGTTGCCGGCGAAGACGGCTGTCGGCCGCTCCGGCAGACTCAGCAGCTCCCGGCCGCGGATGAACCCGCCCTCGGGCTGAAAGTCACCGTGCCGCACGTAATCCTCCCGGAACGGGAGCTGGGCCCGGTCCAGCGCGGTGCGGTATCCGTCCAGGCGGGCCCGGTTGCACAGATAATCCGGCGGTCCGGCGATGGCGCCTATCCGCTCGTGGCCGAGCTGGATCAGGTGGTCGGTGGCGGCCAGGCCGCCAGCCCAGTTGGTCGTGCCCACGCTGGGCAGGTCGGCGTCCGGCAGGTTGACCGGATCCACCACCACCAGCGGGATGCCCTCCCCGCGCAGCTGCTTGAGCTGCGGAGCAGTCAGCTCCGAGGTGACCAGGATGACCCCTTCGGTGTCGTGGCTGGCCAGAGCGCTCGTCCAGCTGGCGGGGCGAGCACTGCCGTGCCGGACAGCGGAGACAACCGCGCCGGTGGCGCGTTCCGCGCACCACTCCTCAACCCCGCGCAGAATCTCGACCGCCCAGGGACTGTCCAGGCCGTTGAAGATGAGATCGATGAGCCCGGAGCGGCGGCCCCGGCGGGCGACGCGGCGGGCTCCCGGCCGGCGGTAGTCGAACTCGCTCAGCAGCCGCTCGACCCGGGCCCGGGTGTCCGCGGCGACGTCGGGGCGCCCGTTCACCACCTTGGACACGGTGGGCAGCGACACACCCGCTTCGGCGGCGACGGCGGCCAGCGTGGCCCGGCGCCGCGGCGCCGCCGATTGGGCCTCCGGTCCATCATCCGTGCTGGTCACGGGCTTCTCACCTCTTCCGCGGAGCCCGCGCGCGTCACCGCCTGGCGGTTGCTCTTCGAAACCTTCGGACCGTTATCGTAGCCGATCCGGCTGACCCGCACCCGCAGGTGACGGCCTGGTCATCGCGGCGGTTTTCGAATAGGCCGCCGCTCGGCCGGGGTTGCGGGCGGTGCGGCCTCGGGCTGGCCGCTCCCGCAACTCGATCAAGCCTGGAGGTAACGGGCTGGAAACAAAGGGTTGATTCCGGATTGGGGACTACCTAGGATAACCGGCAATTCGAAACTTTCAGAATATTTCGGAGTCCGTGCACCCGGCCAGGAGGAAATCATGTCTCCGTCAACGAGGTCGAAGCTGAGATTCGCCCGCCACCGGTGGCCGCTGGCGGCGGGAATCGCTGCCGCGCTGCTCGCCGCCGCCTGCGGGTCGGCGACCGGGAGCGGTAAGGCCGGAGGGTCCGGGACGGCGAGCGGGACATCCGTCACGGCCTGGATCGTCACCACCGGACCGAGCCCGGTCAACACCAAGATCAATAAGGCCGTCTCGGATTTCGAGACCCATCACCCCGGTGATCACATCACCGTCGACTACATCGAGAACCAGTCCTACAAGCAGAAGATCCAGCTGGCCATGGGGGCCGGCAACCCGCCGACGATCTTCTGGACCTGGGGCGGCGGCCCGCTCAAGCAGTACATCGACGCGGGTGACGTGCAGTCGCTGGGCCAGCCCAGCTACGCGACGAGCTTCCTGCCGTCCTCGCTCGGGGCCGTGACCTTCGACAGCAAGCTGTACGGGGTGCCGATCGAGGGCACCCAGCCGGTCTACTTTTTCTACAACAAGAGCGTGTTCAGCAAGGCCGGGCTGTCCGGGTTCCCGTCCACCTGGAGCGGGCTGCTGGCCGATGTGCACACGCTCAAGGCCAAGGGTTACACCCCGATCTCACTGGCCGAGGGTGACCAGTGGCCGGGCCTGATGTACCTGGAGTACCTGACCGACCGGATCGGCGGCCCGGCCGCGTTTGACGCCATCGAGCAGGGCAAGGCGGGCGCGTGGTCGAGTCCGGCGGTCATCCAGGCCCTGACCGACATCCAGCAGCTGGCGAGGGCCGGGGCGTTCCAGAGCGGCTACGACTCGCTCAAGTACAGCGGCGGCGGCTCAGATGCGCTCGTCTACAGCGGCAAAGCCGCCATTCAGCTGATGGGCGACTGGGACATCTCCTCGGTCCTGGGCCTGAACAAGAGCTTCGTCACCAGCGGTGACCTGGGCCTGGCCCCGTTCCCGGCCGTCGCGGGAGGCAAGGGCAACCCGTCCGACCTGGCCGGCAACACCGCCAGCTACGTCTCCGTCGCCAGCCACGCCACGGCCAAGCAGAAGGCGGTGGCCGAGGCGTTCTTCGCCGACGAACTGGCCACCACCGGCTACGCCAAGGCGTCGGTCAGTGCGGGCGAGGTACCGGTGATCAAGGGCGCGGCGTCGATGTTCACCGGCCAGCAGCTCGCCTCCTACGACCAGACCATCTACAGCTCGGTGCAAAGCGCGCCGAGTTTCCAGTACTCCTGGGATCAGGCCCTCAGCCCGTCCGAGGCCACCACCATGCTCACCAACCTGGCCCAGGTGTTCGAGCTCTCCCAGACCCCGCAGAAGTTCGCCTCGGTCATGAACGGCGCGCAGGCAGGCGGGTCGTGACCGCAGCTGGGCATATCCGTCCGGCCCGGCGCCAGGGCGCCGGGCCGGCGGCCCGGAAGCGCAACGCCCCGGCCCAGCGCGGGCTGGCCCTGGCCGACCTCATCGGCCTGGCCCCGGCCGTCGTCCTGTTCGGGATCTTCATCCTCCTGCCGCTGCTGGGCGCCGTGGTGCTCAGTTTCTTCCGGTGGAACGGGCTGGGCAGCCCGCACTGGGCGGGCGGAGCCAACTGGGCGCAGTTCGTCCACGACCCCATCGCGGGACAGTCGCTGGCCGTTACGGCCAAGGTGGTCGCGCTGAGCTGGGTCGTGCAGACCCCGATCTCGCTGGCCCTCGGCCTGTTCACGGCGGGCCGGGCCCGCTACCGGTCGGTCTACGCGACGCTCTACGTGCTCCCGCTGCTGCTGTCCACGGCGGGGATCGCGCTGATGTGGGAGGCGCTGCTGGACCCCAACTTCGGCGGGGTGACCGCACTGTCGCGATCACTGCACCTGGGCTTCCTGCGGCAGAACTGGCTCGGCGACGCCCACCTCACCTTGTTCGTGATCGTCGCCATCATCTCCTGGCAGTTCATCCCGTTTCACACGCTGCTCTACCAGATGGGACGGCGGCAGATCCCGGCCGTGCTGTACGAGGCGGCCACGCTGGACGGGGCGACCGGGCGGCAGCTGTTCTGGCGGGTCACGCTGCCCCAGTTGCGGTACACGATCGCCACCTCGAGCACGCTGATGGTGGTCGGGGCGCTGACCTACTTCGACATCATCTACATCATGACCAACGGGGGCCCCGGTTACACGACCCGGGTCCTCTCACTGGATATGTACCAGGCCGCGTTCCTGCAGAACGAGTTCGGTTACGCCAGCGTGCTGGCCGTGGTCCTGGGGGTGGTCGGCGTCGGCATCGCGCTGGCTCTGGTCCGGTTCACCGGCTTCGGCTCCATGCGCAGCCAGCAGGAGGGCGCCACGTGAGCGGGGTGGCGACAGCCGGCGGGACGGCGGCGGCCGGAAGGGCGGCACCGGTGCCGGCCGGCCGGCGCAGCCACCCGGCGGGACGGCCGGGACGACGGCATCGCCTGCCGATGGGCCGGGTGACCGCGTTCGCGGCGGCCACGGTGTGGCTGGTCGTGGTGCTGGCGCCGCTGTACTACATGGTGCTGGCCAGCCTGCGCAGCCAGGGCAGCTACCTGACCGCGAACCCGTGGCTGCCCGCGGGCGGTCTCAGCTTCGCCAACTACGGCACCGTGTTCACTGCCGGGCTGGGCCGCTACCTGCTCAACAGCGTGATCGTCACGGCGGGCTGCCTGGTGGTCACGCTGCTGTTCTCCCTGGCCGCCGCGTTCCGGGTGGTGCGGAACTCGACCCGCGGGGCGGCCGGATCCTTCCGGCTGCTGCTGATCGGGCTGGCGATCCCGATCCAGGCCATCATCGTCCCGCTGTATCTGCTCATCTACCGGGCGCACCTGTATGACACCCTGGCCGCTCTCATCCTCGCCATGAGCGCGGCCGCCGTCCCCGTCTCAGTACTGATCATGACGAGCTTTCTGCGGGACATCCCGCAGGAACTGATCGGCGCGGTCCTGGTCGACGGGGGCAGCGAGTGGACGGTCTTCCGGCGGCTGATCTGGCCGCTGGCCCGGCCGGTACTGGCCACGCTGGCCATCTACGACGGCCTGAACGTCTGGAACAACTTCATCCTGCCGCTGGTCCTGACGCAGAGCAGCAGCGTGTCGGTCCTGCCGCTCGGCCTGACCAAGTTCCAGGGTCAGTACGCCATCAACGTGCCGGCCGTGATGGCCGCCGTCCTGCTGTCTGTGCTGCCGCTGGTGGTCCTGTTCGTGCTGATGCGGCGGCAGGTCATGCGCAGCCTGGGCGCCATCGCGGTTCGCTAGGGGCCGGGACGGAAGTGAGAACGCCCGCCCAGGGAGGGGAAGCCTGGGCGGGCGTTCGAAGGGGGTGGCCCCGGAGGAGCCGGAACCTTACCGGGCGATGCCGGTGGCCAGGCGCCAGCCCTTGGCCGTGCTGGGAGCCTGGGATAGGCCCCGGCGGCGGCGAAGAGACTCGTTGAGGGTGTTGAACAGGACATCGACCAGCACCCCGAGGACGAGGATCACGATCATGATCGAGATCACGCCCACCATGTCGGTCTGGTCCTGATCCGACACCAGCAGCACGCCGATGGACGCCAGGTTCGGCACGATGACCAGAAGCTCGCCCGCGAGCAGGCCGTGCCAGGCGAAGGCCCAGCCCTGCTTGAGGCCGGCCACGAAGGACGGCAGCGCGGCCGGCAGGACCAGGCTGCGGTAGAGCTCGAACCGGCGCAGGCCCATGGTCTTGCCCGCCCGCAGCAGCAGCGGCGGGGTGAAGTCCACCCCGGCGATCAGGCCGTTGGCGATGGACGGGGCGGCGGTGATGATGACCATGAACAAGATGGCCGTGGAGTTGTTGCCGAACAGGATGATCGCGAACGGGATCCAGACCACGGACGGGATCGTCTGCAGGCCGGTGATCAGCGAGCCGACCGCGGCCCGGACCGGCGGGACCCGGGCCACGACCAGCCCGACCACGGTACCGACCACCAGGGCCAGCGCGAAGCCCTCCACGGCCTGGCGCAGGGTCAGGCCGATCGCCTTCCACAGCTGGGCGTGCTGCAGCTGGTGCCACAGGTCGGGGAACACCTGGAACGGGCCGGGCAGGACCACGTGCGGCTTCAGGTTCAGCAGGTAGACGATCTGCCAGATCGCCACGGCCAGCACGATCGCCAGCACCTTCGGCCATAGCGAGCGCCAGACCCTGGCCCCCACCTCGCCCGGGCTGGGCCGGGAGCTGGCCTGGGCGCCCTGCTCGAGGTTGTCCAGCCCGGCGAGGGCGGCGGCGTCCTCGGTCTCAGCTGACATGCCGCATCACTTCCTCGTTGAGCCGGGCCTTGATCTGCAGGGCCCGTTCCACCGTCTGGCTCGATTCGATGCCGCGCGGGCGCTCGATCTCCACCGGGTAGTCCTCCAGCACGCGGCCGGGGCGGCTGCTCAGCAGCACGACCCGGTCGCCGAGCCGGACGGCTTCGCGGACCTCGTGGGTGACGAACAGCACGCTGAACCCCTGCCGTCGCCAGATGCCTTCCAGCAGCTCGTGCAGCAGATCGCGGGTCATCGCGTCCAGCGCGCCGAACGGCTCGTCCATCAGCAGCACGTCGGCGTCCTGGGCCAGCGCCCGGGCCAGCGCCACCCGCTGGCGCATGCCACCGGACAGCTCGTGCGGCCGTTTGCCCGCGAACCCGGCCAGGTGCACCGAGTCCAGCAGCTCATTGGCGCGCTGGCGCCGCTCGGCCCGGCCGACGCCGTTGGCCCGCAGCGGCAGCTCGACGTTCTGGACCGCGGTCAGCCACGGGAACAGAGCGGGCTCCTGGAACATGAACGCGACCCGGCGGCCGCCGGTGGCCACGGTGCCGGAGGTGGGTGCCTCCAGCCCGGCCACCAGCGACAGCAGGGTGCTCTTGCCGCAGCCGGACGCGCCGATCAGGCAGACGAACTCGCCCGGCGCGACGGACAGCGACACACCGTCCAGCGCCACCACCTCGGAACTGCCCCGGCCGAAGGTCTTGGTCACGCCGGTGATCTGGACAGCGGCTTCGGCGCCATCGCGGGTGGTGCCGGCCCGGGCGGGCGCTGGCTGCGCCTGCCCGTCCGTCCCGCTGCGCTGGTCGGTGGTGCTCATCAGGTACTCACCTCAGGATTTGACTTGCGACTCTCCGGCCGCCTGCAGCAACTTGTTGACGGGACCCAGGTCGAAGATGCCGTTGAGGTTGGTGCTGGTCAGCAACCCCACGGCCTTGGCCTGCTGGGCGTCGGTCGTCAGCGACGACGCGTCGGGGTCGTTGGTGAAGGTGATCTCCTTGAACGCGTCCGGCAGGATGCTGGACTTGATGCCCTTGCCCGACAGCGCGGTCAGCTCGGTGTTGGCCGAGGTCTGCGCGTCACTGGGGCTGGACTTGATGTAGTCCTCGGCCTGGATGTTGGCCTTGAGCAGGTCGCTGACCACGTCCGGGTGCGCGCTGAGGAACTTCTGGGTCACGACCATGATCGTGGTCACGCCCGGCTCGGAGAACAGCACCTTGCCGCCGTCCTTGACCATCTCCACGTCGTAGGGCGACGGCTCCGAGGCCCCGGCGATCTGCCCGGACTGGAACTGCAGCACGGCGTTGGAGTTGGGGCTGGTCGGCTTGATGGTGACGTCTCCCCCGCCGGTCGTCGTGGTGGCCAGGCCGTTCTGCTTCAGGTAGTAGCGGGCCGCCACGTCCTGGGTATTCCCCAGCGACGGGGTGTCGATGGTCTTGCCCTTGAGATCGGCCGCGCCGCTGACGCTCGACTTGACCACCATCGAGGCGCCGCCGGTGGCCACGCCGGAGATGATCTTGATGGCGGTGCCGTTGGACTTCTGGAACGCGTTGATGGCCGGATTCGGGCCCACGTAGGCCACGTCCAGCTGGCCGGCCAGGATGGCCGTGGTCTCCAGGGTGCCGGTGTTGTAGACGGTGGGGGTGAGCTTGTTCGAGCCCAGGTCCTTGGCGAAGTAGCCCTTCTGGATGGCGATCAGGGCCGGGGCGTGCGTGATGTTGGCCAGCAGGCCGAGCCGGACGGTCACGGGTGCGCTGCTGGTACCGGAGCCACCACTACTTTTGCTGCTCGCGGAACTGGACGGACTCGAGGACGACGAACTGCAACCCGCCAGGACAAGCGCCCCCGCCACGACCGCGCCCACGCTGGCGCCCAAAAAAGGTCTGCGCATTAATTAGTCTCTTTTTCTATCTGGTAACTAGATAATCCATGGATATTACTACACAGTCCAGAGGCTGATCCGCAGGCAGCAAAGCCGATCGAATGGGCGTTCTGCCCTGTTCAGCTGACCGGAAGAACCCGGCCAGGCAACGGTCAGGAGCCGGTCAGGAGCCGTCTTCCTGCTCGATGTTGATGCCCTGGACCGCCTTGAACTGGGACAGGCACTTGGACAGCAGCGCGATGTCGGCGTCGGAGGCGTTGTCGACCCGGAAGCGAACGTCGTAGGTGCCGTCGGTGGCGTTCAGGCTGGGCGGGATGGCTTCCGGCGAGGCGCCGGGGATCTTCGCGCAGGCGGCGCGGACCTTGAGCATGGTGGCCTGGGGGGTGCCGCTGGTGAACGAGACCACCGCTTCCTGCTGGCTCATGGCGGCGTCGAACTTGGCACAGCCGGACAGCAGCACCGAGGCGGCCCCGATCGCCGCGACCGCGGCGGTACGGACACCAACTACCCGGCGTAGTGCTCGCATGGGACCACCCTATCCGGGCCAGGTCACCGGTACGGTAGCCAGCAGAGAAACGCGCCACCACTGAGCTAATGAGTAAGGCCCGCCTGCGCCATGCCATCAACGCGCCACATCCTCATCGTCAACGGCCGCAAGGTGCGGCAGCCGGTGTTCATCATCGGCGCCCCCCACTCCGGCACGCACGTGCTGGCTCAGGCCCTGAAGCGGTCCGACGGCGTGCACCTGACCATCGGCCAGGCGGCCGTGCTGCGGGTGATCTACGCGTTCGCCCGGCGGCCCTCGATTCACAACGGTCGCGGTGAGGCGGCGGCGTCGGTGCTGCGGGACGCGTTCGGGCAGAGCTGGCGCATCACCCCGCACGGCTGCCTGGAGTGCGTGCCGGAGTGCCGGGAGGCGGCCGGGCTGCCGCCCGGCTCGGTCGGCCCCTGCGCCAGCGAGCGGGGCCTCGCCATCTTCGGTGACGCCAGCCCGGACCTGACCTACTGCGCCGAGGCGCTCACCGACGCGTTCCCGGACGCCCGGATCGTGCAGTTCATCCGGGACGGCCGGGACGTGGTGGCGAACATGCTGCGGGACCAGGCCATCCTGTCGTGGTTCAAGCCCAGCTTCGCCAACCTGGACACTGAGTTCCCCAACCCGTTCTTCGGCGTGGAGACCGAGGAGGACCGGGACAGCTGGCCGGACCTGTCGCTGGCCGGCAAGAGCGCCATGCGCTGGCGGGGTGCGGTCCGGCTGGCCGCCCACCTGCGGCGCAGCCTGCCCGCCGAGCAGCTCATCACCGTGCGGTACGAGACGCTGCTGGAACGCCCGGCCGACACCGCCTCGGCCATCTCCGCCTTTGTCGGGCTGTCGCTGCCGGCCGCGGCGCTGCGCGACACCCGCCTGCCCGCGTCGATGCGGGCGGGCAGCTGGCGCCGGGCCCTGACCCCGGACCAGGCGGCTGACGTGGAAAAGGTCGCGGGCGAGGAACTGCGCCGCGTCGGCTACGCCCTGTCCGGCGTGGCCCGCTGACGCGGGCGCCCGCTCGGGCCTGGAGGTCGGTGGTGCTCAGGCCGAGGAGGCTGGGGCGGGGCGGTCCTGGCTGGCGAACTGGGTGTGGTAGAGCTCGGCGTAGAGGCCATCGGCGGCCAGGAGCTCGGCGTGGGTGCCGCGCTCGGCGACCCGGCCGTTGTCGATGACCAGGATCTGGTCGGCGTCGCGGATCGTGGACAGGCGATGGGCGATGACCAGGGAGGTGCGGCCGGTCAGGGCGGTCTGCAGGGCGCGTTGCACGGCGGCCTCGGACTCGGAGTCCAGGTGCGCGGTGGCCTCGTCCAGGATGACCACGGTGGGCGCCTTGAGCAGCAGGCGGGCCAGCGCGACCCGCTGCTTCTCCCCGCCGGACAGGCGGTAGCCGCGGTCGCCGACCACGGTGTCCAGGCCGTCCGGCAGGGATTCGATCAGGTCCCAGATCTGCGCGGCCCGGCAGGCCTCGACGATCTCGGCCTCGGTCGCGGCGGGCCGGGCGTAGAGCAGGTTGGCCCGCACCGTGTCGTGGAACAGGTGCGCGTCCTGGGTGACCACCCCCACCGCGTCGTGCAGCGACTGCTGAGTGACGTCGCGCAGGTCATGGCCGCCGACGCGGACCGCGCCGGTGTCGGGGTCGTACAGCCGGGCGGCCAGGTGGGTGATCGTGGTCTTGCCGCCACCCGACGGGCCGACCAGGGCGGTGAGCTGCCCGGACGGGGCGGTGAAGCTGACCTGGTTCAGTACGTTCCGGTTCCGTTCGGCGTGCTCGGGGATCGGCAGCGCGATCGACTCCAGCGAGGCCAGCGAGACCTCGCTGGCGCTGGGGTAGCGGAACGTCACGTCGCTGAACTCGATGTCCGGGGCCGCCCCGTCCGGGGCGGTGGCCGGCAGTTCGGCCGCGTCCGGCTTGTCCTCGATCAGCGGCTTGAGGTCCAGCACCTCAAACACCCGGTCGAAGCTGACCAGCGCGGTCATCACGGTGACCTGGACGTTGGACAGCGAGGTGATCGGCGCGTAGACCCGGCCCAGCAGCGTGGTCAGCGCGACCAGCGTGCCGAGCTGGAACACGCCGTGGATG
>Ga0209112_10000024_pt1 | contig 23665 bp, 15 predicted proteins | sample TexAe_OM3H0_O3_FD_187947 | JGI IMG/M metagenome (GOLD analysis project Ga0209112, IMG submission 187947) | Forest soil microbial communities from Davy Crockett National Forest, Groveton, Texas, USA - Texas A ecozone_OM3H0_O3 (SPAdes) (version 2) | ecosystem: Environmental > Terrestrial > Soil >...
TTAGGTAATCATACATTAGCTGTACAAAGAGGTTTAAATATGGGAGTTGCATTATTTATAGTATCAGAAGCATTATTTTTCTTAGCTATATTCTGAACTTTCTTTCACAGTGCATTATCTCCTACAGTTGAATTAGGTACACAATGACCTCCTATGGGTATGGAAGCTATAAATCCATTTGAGTTACCATTATTAAATACAGTTATATTATTATCATCAGGTGTTACTGTAACATACGCACATCATTCTCTAATACAAGGTAATAGAAGTGGAGCATTATGAGGTTTAATCTTTACAATAATATTAGCTATAGTCTTTACAGCATGTCAAGGAGTAGAATATGCAGTTGCATCTTTCACTATTTCAGATGGTGCATATGGATCTTGTTTTTTCTTTGGTACAGGATTCCATGGTTTTCATGTTATTATTGGTACAATTTTTTTGTTAGTGGGATTTTGACGTATGTTGGCATATCATTTAACAGAGAATCATCATTTAGGACTAGAGGGTGGTATATTATACTGACATTTTGTTGATGTAGTATGATTGTTCCTTTATGTATCTATTTATTACTGGGGTTCTTAAGTTTAATAGTTTATTTATTAATTATTTATTTGATAACGTCAAAACCAGTATATCTGCCATCTAATAAATTTAATTTAATCAGTATTTTATATAGATACCAAGTTTTATCGTTATGTTTTATAAATATACAAAATATAAAAAGATATTATTTGTTTATTTTATTAATTTATGGTATATTTATAATTTGTAGTAATTTGTATGAACTTTTTGTTTTTATGATGCCAAATCCATCAGGACCTCCTAGACTACCACCTTTAGAGAGCCCATCTGGTCCATCATCACAAGGTCCACAACCTGGTCCATCATCATGACAACCAGATGGTCCACCAAGATCTATACGGTTTGAAAATAATACAGGTAATAGACCAACTGAGCCCGTTAATATTAATTTTGAGGCTATTAAAAACTTTCTTTTGTCTCTAAAAGAAAAACGGCTTGAACTGTTAGCCGAAGATCCTAATCGAAATACAGGAAGAGTGGATATAATTGGTGTATTAAATGAACCTCAAAATACTGAAGCTAAAGGAGCTGTAGTAGCTTTGTGTAATTCTAATGCTTATACCGATAAGCTTGGAGAGCATATTAATAAAAATGACAAGATATATGCTTTTACAGAAAATAAAGGTCTCTTAAGGTATACTAGAATGGCTTTTTTATTAGATTCTCAAGCAGATAGGGGTTTACGTGGAGAAAATTTTTTTCCTATAAAGAAAAATTTTGAAACTGAATGGAATGCATATAAAGCTTCAAATAATTCTATAGATTAAAAAAAAATGGGTATGCTGAAATTGGTAGACAGATCTCACTTAGGATGGGATGAATTTATTCGTGCAAGTTCAAGTCTTGCTACCTATAGAAATCTCAAATTAGTAATAAGTATAGATTTTAATATCTTATTATTATAAACCAAATAATAATACTTATTAAAATATTTGGTAAATATTGCACGTCTACATCTCAATGTTCAAACCATCTTACTTTATTATAACTTATGTTCCTATGAGAATTAAATTTAGAAAAAAAAAAAGAAAATTAAAAAAAAACTAAAATAAATGAGAATACTTAAAACTCATCCCTTATTAAAATTAGCAAATTCATATATTATAGATTCTCCACAACCTTCAAATTTAAGTTATATGTGAAATTTTGGATCTTTATTAGCTGTATGTTTAATCATACAAATTGTAACTGGTGTAACTTTAGCTATGCATTATAATCCTAGTGTAGCAGAAGCATTTAATTCAGTTGAACATATAATGAGAGATGTAAACAATGGATGAATGATACGTTATTTACATTCAAATACAGCATCTGCATTTTTTACTTTAGTATACTTACATATTGGTAGAGGTTTTTATTATGGATCTTATAGAGCTCCAAGAACATTAGTTTGAGTGATAGGTACAATAATCTTAATAGTTATGATACTTACAGGTTTCTTAGGATATGTACTTCCTTTTGGTCAAATGAGTTTATGAGGTGCAACAGTTATTACTAATCTTATGAGTGCTATACCTTGATTAGGTCAAGATATAGTTGAATTTATATGAGGAGGATTCTCAGTTAGTAATGCTACTTTAAACAGATTTTTCTCATTACATTTTGTAATGCCTTTTGTATTAGCTGCATTAGCTTTAATGCATTTAATTGCTCTTCACGATGTAGCAGGTTCAGGTAATCCTTTAGGTGTATCAGGTAATTATGACAGAATACCTTTTGCTCCTTATTATTTATTTAAAGATTCTATAACTATATTTGCTTTTATATTTGTTTTATCAATATTTGTATTCTTCATGCCTAATGTATTAGGAGATAGTGAAAATTATGTAATGGCTAATCCAATGCAAACACCACCAGCTATAGTTCCTGAATGATATCTTTTACCTTTCTATGCTATTTTAAGATCTATACCTAATAAATTATTAGGTGTAATTGCTATGTTTGCAGCTCTTTTAATTTTATTAGTATTACCTATAGCAGATTTAAACAGAAGTAGAGGAATGCAATTTAGCCCTCTAAGTAAATTAATGTTTGGATTCTTCATTGCAAATTTCTTTATATTAATGCAACTAGGAGCTAAACATGTTGAATCTCCATTTATAGAATTTGGTCAAATATCTACATTCCTTTATTTTTTCTATTTTATAGGTATTGTACCAGCAGTAACATTATTTAATAATACATTAGTAGATTTACATTTTGAACGTTTATTATCATCAAATTCTAATAGTTCTTATAAATGATTAATATCTTAATTTGTAAAAATAAATATAAAGAAATTAACTCAATTGGTAGAGTATCCGTTTTACACACGGCAAGTTAGGTGTTCGAATCATCTATTTCTTAAATTATATATCTATTTTTTATTATAGATATATAGTAATAATATTTTCATTTTATAAAAATTTATCTATAATAAAAATAAAACAATAAAATTTTTAGGTATTATATCTTTTTAATAAATTCAAGATTTATATGTATTATTTGAACATTATACAAAAGGTTATGATATAAGCCTTATATACATAATCTTTTTTCTAGCAATATTAACAGGTATATTAGTTATTGTAACCAAAAATCCTGTAATATCAGTATTATTTTTAATTTCTCTATTCTTAATAATGTCAAGTTATTTAATGTTATTAGGTATTAATTTTATAGGATTATCTTATATTTTAGTATATGTAGGAGCAGTATCTATATTATTTCTATTTATATTAATGTTAATTAATATAAGAATATCTGAATTAACAAGTAATACAAGTAATAGTTTAATTTTAGGAGTATTGGTAATATATATATTTTTCACTAATATTGAATATATTATTCAGTATGTATCAGAAACTGACAGATTACATCTATTGCCTAATTTTAATTTATTTTTCAATAATTATGATTTTAATATTATTCTAAAAAACAGTGTAGCTGTTTTTTGAGATGGAAATTTATCACAAATATCTCATATTAGTACAATTGGTAATATTATATATACAAATTATTTTTTATGACTTATGTTATCTTCTATAATCTTATTATTAGCAATGGTAGGTGCTATAATTATAACAATTACAGATAGCAAAGCAGTAAAAACAATATTTTAATCTTAAAATATATACGCGGATTGATGTAATGGTAACATAATTGGCTCATGACCAGATCATAAGGGTTCAAATCCTTTATCCGCACAAATTATATATGTTAATTTTTTAATCCGAGTGCTGGAATTGGTAGACAGGATAAACTTAAGCTTTATTGATATAATATCGTAAACGTTCAAGTCGTTTTTCGGATAAAATAATATATATGATTAAACATAGGAGGATATAATTCAATAGGTAGAATGACTGAGTGTGGCACAGTAAGCTCCCTGTTCAAATCAGGGTATCCCCCCTTAACTGTAAAGTTAGTAAAAAACATATTAAATACTAACCATAAGTCTAATTCTATAACTAAAAAAAATGATCATTTTTTCAATAATACATCTGATATTATCTATTGCTTTTACATCTATTAAAGATAACACCATAATCTATTCTAGAGCATGTCAATTAATAATATTTTGCTCTATATATTTATTATATAAAACTTTTTTCTTTTTTACTTTAAAAAATACAATACCTTTATTTAATGGTACTATTAAATATGATTTATATAATGACATTTTCAGTTTTTTTATTTTATTCATAGCGTTTTTTATATTCTTATTAACTTCTTTTTACCCTATAGCAATTTATGTTACTAATTTAAATAAAGGTTTAAATAGTATAGTATTTAATAAAATCATTCAACAATTTAAAATAACAGAGTATTGCTTATTATTATTATTTATATTATCAGGTGCATTATTTTTAATGATAAATAATGATTTAATAAGTTTATTTTTAGCATTGGAATTACAAAGTTACGGTTTATATTTATTATCTACTATTTATAAAGATTCTGAAAATTCTACAAAAGCAGGTTTAACTTATTTCTTATTAGGTGGATTATCTTCATGTATAATATTATTAGGTTTAAGTCTATTATATATTAACTTAGGTAATACAAGTTTAGAAAATATATATATTATATACGATTTATCAAATCAATTAATTAATATTGATAATAATATTAATTATCTATATATATATTATAATAGTAACTATATAGATATGACTTTAGTAATTATTACTATAGGTTTATTATTTAAAATAAGTGGAGCACCTTTCCATTTTTGAAGTCCTGATGTATATGATAATGTTCCAACTATTATAACAACTTCTATAGCTATATTAGCTAAAATATCTATACTTATTGTTATACTAGAATTTTCACTATTTTTGAACGATAGCTATTCAAGTACAAATTGAATGAATAATATCCTAGTAAGTTCATTATTATCACTAGTAATAGGATCTGTATTAGGGTTGACACAATCTAGAATAAAAAGATTATTTGCTTATAGTACAATAAGTCATTTAGGATTTTTACTTTTAGCATTAAGTGTTAATACTGTAGAGTCTATACAAGCATTTATGTTTTATTTAATACAATATTCATTTAGTAACTTAGGAGCATTTATTATATTAATTAGTATAGGATATGCTTTAATGAGTAATATAAGTAAAAATGAGCAAATTAAAAACCTTAAAGATAGAAATAACTCACCAATTCAACTAATATCTCAATTAAAAGGTTTGTTTAGTATAAATCCATTATTAGCAATAAGTTTAAGTATTGTAATATTTTCATTTTTAGGTGCACCACCTTTAATGGGATTCTTTGGTAAACAGATGGTATTAGGTGCAAGTTTAGATAAGGGTTATGTATTCATGACTCTAGTTGGAATATTAACAAGTGTGATAAGTGGTGTATATTATTTAGCTATAAATAAAAATATATTCTTTGACGAAAGTGTTTATTCTACTGATAAAGAAGAAATAGAAACTAAATCTTTAATATCTTTATCAAGTTCAATTACTATAATTATATCTATTATTACAATATTAATAACTACTTTTATGTTCATACCAAGTATAAATTTATACTTATTTAATTTTTTAATGATATAATGTAAATTAAACTAATGAGTTTTATCAAATATTTTTATAAAATAATTTAAAGGGACATGTTTAGTAGTTGGTACTACATTTTGACTGCAAATCGAAATAAGAGGTTCGATTCCTACTTGTCTCTAAATAAATATATTATTAAAAACGACTATAGGTTAATGGTAGACCATTCGTTTTCCACGCGAAGTGTATCGATTCAAGTTCGATTAGTCGTAAAATACAGGGTTAATAGATTAATTGGTAAATTGCTTTCTTGTCAAGGAAGAAGATGTCGGTTCAATCCCGGCTTAACTCGAAGCTATTTAAATAATGGTAAAAATTCAAAACAATAAAATTTAAACTTAATTTTAGGTTCATCAAAAAAAAAGGGAAGTGTAACCATTGGTAAGGTAAGGTATTTGCTAAATATTGTGCGTTTGCACCTGGATGTTCAATTCATCTCACTTCCGTAAAGTTTATTAAGAATATAGTTTAATCGGTAAAATAGGAAGCTTCAAACTTCAAATTCTTAGTTCAAGTCTAAGTATTCTTGTTTAAATAAGGTTCTTTAACTTAATAGGTAAAGTGCATCTTTGATAAGGATGTTATTCAGGTTCAAGTCTTGGAGGAATCAAAAAATTAAAGACGGGTTAGAGCCAGGTTGGTTAGGCACCTCATTTGGGTTGAGGATCAGTTATGTTCGAATCATAATAACCCGAAAATTTTTATGTAATTAAACTTAATTATTAGTATTATTAAGTATCAATAGTATGATATGTATTATTATTTTTCTTCTTAAAAAAGAAAAGTATATAAAGAAATTATTATGTATATATAAGCTATATATTATAGAGACAACATTTTGTCTTTAGATAAATTTATCACTATAAACGAAGCGAATTGAAATATCTTATTAGCTTTAGGAAAAAAAATCAAATGAGATTCTATTAGTAAGTGTGAACTGAATTGGATAAAAATTAAAATTAGTCTTAAAGTAAAACGGATATAACTGTTTGAATATAGGGGAACCTTCCTCTAAGACTTAATATGATATATAAGCAATAGAGAATAGTACCGTGAGGGAATATATATAAAATAGTAATTTTACAAGTAGCTTAAGTTAATTCTAACAGAATAATAAAAGCGTACCTTTTGTATAATGGGCCAGTAAGTTAATGTTAGATGCGAGCTATAGGCCAAAACATAATGATAAAATTTTTATAAATATATTATAGTAATTACTATGATAAGTTTTTATAATATAAAAAGTATCTAATATTAGACCCGAAACCAAGCGATATTACTATAATCAGGGTTATAAAAGCTCGAACGGATTATCGTTGTAAAGATATCCGAAGAATTATGGTAAGATGTGAAATACAAATCTGGCTTGGTATAGCTGGTTCTCTGCGAAACATACTAGAGTATGTAATTTAATTAAAATCATTGTAGGTACAGAATTAAATCTTATGCAATAATAATACAAAAAGTATTTTTTATAATTTTATTGTATATATTGGGGGATTGTGAAGATTTTATCAGTAAGTTTTTGATCTCGGAAGGACAATGTTTATTATTAAATAATCAGACATAATATGATAAGGTAATATGTCTAAAGGGAAACAGCCCAGAACAAGAGTTTAAGGTTCCAAAATTATTGCTAAGTGAAAATAGAAGGAGTTTTTTTCATATACTACTAGGAAATAGGCTTAGAAGCGGCCATTTTTTAAAGATCTCGTAACAGAGCACTGGTTAATTAAAGTAAAACGCACTGATGATTTAACGGATCTAAAGCAATATACCTATACCTTGTCTATAGTTTTATAAGAATTTTTTTTTTATAATCTATAGGGTAGCAGAGCGTCGAAAAAAATGGTTGAGGAAATAATGAAAAATTTTTATTATATCGGAATCCCAATAATTCGATAGATAATGCTGGCATGAGTAACGAAAAAGGAGTACTTCCTTCGCCTAAAGTTCATGGATTTGAATCGGTCTCTAAGTTTTGTTTGAAAAAATTGAACGATGAATTAACTTTATGTGCTAGAAAAATAAAATAACCGTACCTAAATTCTAACACAAGTGAACTAGTAGAGAATATGAAGGCGTTTGAGATAACAATTATTAAGGAACTCGGCAAATTGTCTCCGTAACTTAGGGATAAGGTGAATCATTTCGATGAATATGTTTATTTCTAAGAAAGAGAGGGCACGGAATGATGTTGTATGACTGTTTAATTAAAACAAAGCACTTTGCAAAAATTATAAATTAAAGTATTGAGTGTGAAACCTGCCCAATGTTGGCCGGTTAAATTTATTTTTAAGTTTATAAAACTTATTAATATTGGAAACCCCAATCAATGGCGGCCTTACCTATGAGGGTCTTAAGGTAGCGGAATACCTTGGCCGTTAAATGCGGTCTTTGCATGAATGGTTTAACAATACAACAGCTGTCTCAATAATTGGCTCAGTGAAATTATAATAGCAGTGAAGATACTGCTTACCTCTAGGTAGACGAGAAGACCCTTTGCAGCTTTACTGTTTCTAGTTATTGTTATCTATATATTTAGTTGTAGTGAAGAAGGTAATCGATTAGGTAACAATGAAACACCTTTATATTGTATCTAGATAAAACATTTTTTAATAGAGAATAAAATAGCTAGTAGTCAGTTTATTCGGGGCAAAGTCCGCATAAAAAGTACCTGCGTGAATCCAAAAACGTTAAAAATTTTTAATTTTTTAATATGTTATTAGATAATATTGTCTAATCCATCGAACACTCTATTTAATTTAGACATTTTTTAATTTTAGTAAGAATTTACCTATATGGAAAATAGGTGTAATATAATTATATATTAATATATAATTATAAATATTATATTATTATGCTTTTAGGTAATAATGTAATGTCTTTTATTTTACTAAGAAGTTTAATGGCTTAATCTTGCTTTACTGTATGATTTACACATCAATCAGTCGCTTAATGCGGGGCATATGATCACAAGACGCCTAAAGGAAAGGTCTTGGATTAATGAATAAAGCTACGCTAGGGATAACAGGCTAATTGCGCCGGAGAGTACAAATTGGGTGCGCAGTTTGGCACCTCGATGTCGGCTTGACTCATCCACATGAAAGCAAGAATCATGAAGGGTTCGACTGTTCGTCGATTAAAGAGTTACACGAGCTGGGTTAAATACGTCGTGAGACAGTATGGTTTCTATCTTCTAGGGGTAGTTAGAGTAAAATGAAAATAGCCTCTTCGTACGAAAGGAGTTGGGTATGTTAACCTATGGTTCATCTGTTGCTTAATTTTGTTGAGCATTGCAGAAACGCTATGTTAATTATTAGTAAATGCTGAATGCATATAGGCGTGAAATCTATTTCAAGATACTCTTTAATATACGTAATATATTATTACGAAAAACTTTTATAGGCTTTAACTGTATTAAGGTATAAAGTACTAATTTTATTAAAAACTAATTATTGCACTTATCTAAAAAAAATTACATAAAACTATAGAAAAAAGAAAAGGCTATATTGGTTAATTATGTACTATTATTATAGATACATTTAAGAGTTCGAATCTCAAAAGTCTGATAATACATAGTTATATATTAATATATATAAATTAATTTAAACTTAAATGTTATATATACTTTCTCCTCTTGATCAATTTGAAATAAGAGATTTAATTTCCATTAATGCACCAATATTTTTCAATATAAATTTTAGCTTTACTAATATATTAATATATTTAGCAATAGCTTATTATATTTCTATAGTAAATTTAAATTTATTAACTAATACTTCAAAAGTAGTATATAATAGTTGAACTTTAGCTAAAGAAACTATATATGATACAGTATTTGGTATAGTTGCTGGTCAAATAAATGCAAAAAAAGGTCAAATATATTTCCCTTTTATGTATACTTTATTTACATTTATACTAATAAATAATTTAATAGGAATGGTACCTTATAGTTTTGCTGCTACAAGTCACTTTGGATTAACATTTTTCCTTAGTTTCACTGTAGTATTAGGTGCTACTATATTAGGACTACAAATACACGGATTAAAATTTTTTTCTTTATTTGTACCCGCAGGTTGTCCATTAATATTAGTTCCATTATTAGTTTTAATAGAATTTATATCATATTTAGCTAGAAATGTTTCACTAGGACTTAGATTAGCTGCTAATATTTTATCAGGACATATGTTACTTAATATAATAAGTGGATTCACTTACAAAATAATGACATCTAGTTTATTATTCTTTGTTGTAGGTTTAATACCTGTAGCTTTTTTAGTTGTATTCTCTGGTCTTGAGCTTTGTATAGCCTTTATACAAGCTCAAGTTTTTGTAGTTTTATCTTGTAGTTATATTAAAGATGGTCTATCTTTACATTAATGAATTTTATATTTATAATGTAAATAACTATCTATTACAAATTCTATTTGTATTAATTTAATTGAAAATAAGAAATATTTATAAATATAGTTATTATACTATAAAAAGGCTATAGCTTAACTGGTAGAGCAAGCTACTCATGATGGCTTAGATGTGTGTTCAAATCATTCTGGCCTTATTTATTAAATCCTTATTAGCTCAATGGTAGAGCAAGGTGCTTCTAACACTTGTATCTAAGTTCAAGTCCTAGATAAGGAATATATACTATACTATATTTATTATTAGTCCTTATTAGCTCAATGGTAGAGCGAGGTGCTACGGACATCTGTATCTAAGTTCAAGTCCTAGATAAGGAATCTATTAATTCAATATTAAATTAATAAAGACCCAATCGTCAAAGGGTTAAGACATAATATTTTCATTATTGGAATACGGGTTCAAATCCCGTTTGGGTTATAAATAAGAGATATAGTTTAATTGGTAAAACTGCGATTTTGCATATCGTTATTTCGGGATCGAGACCTGATATCTCCATAATACAAGCTCGATAAGCTCAATTGGTTGAGCGGAACTCTGAAGATGTTTAGGTTATAAGTTCGAATCTTATATCGGGCATTTAATATAAATAAAATATATAAAGCCTGGTTAACATAAAAGTAATGTGACTGTTTTGTAATCAGTATAAGTAAGTGCAATACTTGCACTGGGCTTATATAAATATATATAAATTTATGTATATTTATATAAATTAAGATATATTATAATAATATGTCGTTGACTAATAGGTAAGTTATAAATTTTTGGTATTTAATTATAAGTGTTCGAATCACTTCGACATAATTACACTGTTCAAAAAAAAATAACATTAATTTAGTTTTAGGATTAATTAGTAATTATTACATTAATGTAAGATTTTAATATAGTTATAAATTTAAAATCTATTTATTTTTAAATATTTATAATTAAATATAAGTATTAATATAAATAGCAAATTTATTTAATTATTTATTAATTTTTTTTATTATAGCATTTTTAGAGGTAGTAATATTAATATTACCAGTGCTATTGTCTGTAGCTTTTGTTACAGTTGCTGAAAGAAAGACGATGGCCTCTATGCAAAGAAGACTTGGTCCTAATGCAACTGGTTATTATGGTTTATTACAAGCATTTGCGGATGCTCTTAAACTTTTATTAAAAGAATATGTGTCACCTACACAAGCTAATGTTGTGTTATTTTTTCTTGGACCTATTATTACTATAATATTTTCATTATTCGGATATGCTGTATTACCTTTAATGACTGGGTTAAGTATATTTGATTTTAATTTAGGTATATTATATATTTTAGCTATGTCTTCTTTATCTACTTATGGTATATTATTAGCAGGATGATCTGCTAATTCTAAGTATGCATTTTTAGGTTCCTTAAGAAGTACAGCTCAACTTATAAGTTATGAGCTTATATTAAGTTCAGCTATATTATTAATAGTATTATTATCAGGTAGTTTAAATTTAAATACTATTATAGAATATCAAAAAAGTATTTTATTTATATATCCTTTATTACCTGTTTTCATTATATTTTTAATTGGAGGTATAGCTGAAACTAATAGAGCCCCATTTGATTTAGCCGAAGCAGAATCTGAGCTTGTTAGTGGTTTTATGACAGAACATGCTGCTGTAATATTCGTATTTTTTTTCTTAGCAGAATATGCTAGTATTGTTTTAATTTGTTTATTAATCAGTATACTATTCTTTGGAGGATATTTATATAATATTACTGACTTAACATCTTTAATAGATTCTTATTTAGGACTGAACACTACAAATCTTATTTATAACACTAGATCTATATTACAATTTTCTTCAGAAGGTATAATAAGCGGTGCATTATTAGGTCTAAAAGGTTGTATTATGGTATTTGTATTCATCTGAGCAAGAGCTTCATTTCCAAGAATACGTTTTGATCAATTAATGTCATTTTGTTGAACAATATTATTACCAGTTGTAATAGCTATTATAGTATTAGCTCCATGTGTTGTATATAGTACAGATATTATAACAAATAATATTAATTTATTATAATAATATTACAATCAATATAATTAGTATAATATATATACTATAACCATATAAAAGAAAAGAAAAAAAATTTTTAAATGAGTTTATCACTAATATTATTTTTAATAGGTATCTTAGGTTTTGTTTTAAATAGAAAAAATATAATTTTAATGCTTATTTCAATTGAAATAATGCTTTTAAGTGTTACATTTATAATATTAATAAATTCATTAGGTTTTGACGATATTATAGGTCAAACTTTTGCAATTTATATAATAACAGTTGCTGGAGCAGAATCTGCCATTGGATTAGGTATATTATTAGCTTATTATAGATTAAGAGGAAGTATAGAAATAGAATTTAAATAATGTATTTAACATTAATCTTTTTACCTTTAATAGGTTCAATAATTGCAGGATTTTTTGGAAGAAAAGTAGGAGTTACAGGTGCACAATTAATTACTTGTAGTTGTATAATTATTACAACTATATTAAGTATAGTAGTATTTTTTGAAGTTGGTATGAATAATATACCAGTAACTATAAAATTATTTAATTGAATTGATTCAGAATATCTTAATATATTTTGAGCCTTCAATTTTGATTCATTAACAGCTAGTATGTTACTACCTGTTTTAATTATATCATCTTTAGTTCATATATATTCTATAGGTTATATGAGCCACGATCCTCATAATCAAAGATTTTTCAGTTATTTAAGTTTATTCACATTTATGATGATTATACTTGTAACTGCTAATAATTTTTTACTAATGTTTGTAGGTTGAGAAGGAGTTGGTGTATGTTCATATCTATTAGTAAGTTTCTGATTTACTAGAATAGCGGCAAATCAAAGTTCTCTTGCTGCCTTCTTTACTAATAGAGTAGGTGATTGTCTTTTAACTGTAGGATTATTTGTTATATTATGAACTTTCGGTAATATAGATTATTCTACAGTATTTTCATTAGCACCTTTTATAAACGAAAATATTATAACTATAATAGGAATATGTTTATTAATAGGGGCTATGGCTAAAAGTTCTCAAGTAGGTTTACACGTTTGATTACCCATGGCTATGGAAGGTCCTACACCTGTTTCAGCATTAATTCATGCTGCTACTATGGTTACGGCAGGAGTATATTTATTAATGCGTACATCTCCTTTAATAGAATATAGTTCTACTGTATTATTACTATGTTTATGATTAGGTGCAATAACAACTGTATTTAGTTCACTTATAGGTTTATTCCAACAAGATATAAAAAAAGTTATAGCCTATTCTACTATGAGTCAATTAGGTATGATGGTTATAGCTGTTGGTTTATCTTCTTATAATATTGCATTATTCCATTTAGTAAATCATGCTTTCTATAAAGGATTATTATTCTTAGGAGCTGGAGCTGTAATTCATGCTGTAGCAGATAACCAGGATTTTAGAAAATATGGAGGTCTTATAAAATATTTACCTTTAAGCTATTCAGTAATGCTTATAGCTTCACTTAGTTTAGTTGCTTTCCCTTTTATGACAGGATTCTATTCTAAAGATTTTATATTAGAGTCTGCATATGGACAATTCTGTTTTTCAAGTGTATCAGTATATTTTATAGCTACTATAGGTGCAATGTTTACTACCTTATATTCTGTTAAAGTGTTATATTTAACATTCTTAACAAATCCTAATGGATCTTTAATAAATTATAAAGGTAATATACATGAAGGTAATATATTTATGAGCTTACCTTTAATAATTTTAGCTATATTTTCAATATTCTTTGGTTATATTACAAAAGATATTTTTATAGGTATAGGTTCAGGATTTTTTGCAGATAATGCATTATTTATACATCCTATCCATGAAAATCTTATTAATACAGAATTTGCAGTACCTACCTTTTTCAAATTATTACCTTTAATATTCACTGTATCATTAACTATAATTTCAATTATAGTTTTAGAGTTTTCACCTAAATTATTAATTCAATTAAAATATACAAAATTAGGTTATAGTATATTTAGTTTCTTTAATTTACGTTTTTTAATTGAACTTTTTTATAATAAATATATAACAGATTTTGTATTAAAATTAGGAGGACAAACAACTAAAATATTAGATAAAGGATCTGTAGAATTAATAGGTCCATATGGTCTAGAGAAAAGTTTAAGTAATTTAAGTACAAGTCTATCTAGATTTGATACATACGTTATTACAACTTATGCTCTTTATATTTTAATAGGTTTCTTACTATATATTACTATACCTTTTATTTCTAATGAATTTATTATAATAATTATTTTTGGTATATTCTCTCTAACAGTATCGAGTAAATATTCCAATCATATCTCTAAATAGAATATTAAGACAAGTAAATGCTCCTAAGCCTCATACTTTTGTAAATATATCTTTACAAAATTCATTACAATTTTATAGCATTTTTCTTAATCATATTTTTTCAAAATTATTAAGCTATATAAAAGAATTTATTATTAATTATATAGTATTAAAACATAGTTATTTATTAGTAAGTTTTATTAATTATATATTATTAAAATATTCTGATTTCTTTTTCTTTTTTTATAAAATATATTTTATATTTACTAAAGTTTATTCTAAATATCCTAAACTTTTTGATGTATTATTTTCATTATATTCAGTAGTATATTTTTTAGCGTACAGTACTAATGATTATTATATACAAATTGTATATATTATAAATATCATTAGTTTATTATTATACTTTATAATTTTTATAAATAAAGAATATTTTAATAATAATCCTTTAACATATTTTTTTTTAATGCTTATTCTTTCTATTTCTTTTTCTATATCTACGGTTATTTTAGTTAAATTTATGCTATTAGAATTTTATAAACTTTTAAAAATTATTTATAATTTTATAAAAGATGATATTTATAAATTTGGAACCCCTGAACCTAGCCAAAATAATCCATATAATAATGGTAATCCAAGTAACAGTGGTGGTCCAAGTAATGGTGGTGGTCCAAGTAATGGTGGTGATCCAAATAATGGTGGTGATCCAAATAGGGTTCAAATTGTATTTCATAGTGATCCACATTACAAGGGTAACCATAAGAACGACCATTTGTATGGTAATAAGCATAGATATGGTGAGACTAAAGAACTTACTGAGGAGGAAAAAGAAGAAAAAAGACGTTTAGCAAATGAATATCGAAGTAATCTACGTAAGAAAGATCCCGATAAATATAGAGAGAGGGATAGAGTAAGACGTGAGAGGGATAGAGAAAAAATTAGAGAAAGGGATAGAGCAAGAAATTGGGAAAAACGTCTCTTAAAAGAAAAACGTCTATTAGAAGAAAAACGTCTGTTAGAAGAAGAACGTTTATTAGAAGAAAAACGTTTATTAGAAGAAAAACGTCTATTAGAAGATAATAGTAGAATTAAAAATAAAATGAATATTAATAATATTATTTAAGAAAATGATACTAATGTGTCAAAAATTGAGAAAAATTATTTTATTTTTAATTTTATTTTCTATCAACTTCATGCTTTCTTTCTCTAAAATTTTTAACTAAAACAATATTTATGTGATATATAGTATATCTAGGAAAATCTGATATTAAATTATTTATATATATATATTTTAAGAATTATAGTAAGTATAACAGTAAATTAATTAATTGAAATATTATTCATTATATCTAATCTTTATATAGTTTCATATATAATACTAGAACCAGGTTAAATATATCCAAAAAAAAATAAATAGAAAGAGAATTGGCCGAGTGGTCTATGGCGGTAAGCTTGAGTCTTATTTGATTTTATCTCATCCGTTCGAATCGGATATTCTCTGTAAAGAGGTTTTAGTTTAATAGGTAAAACGTATGCCTTTTAAGCATAATTATTTGAGTTCAAGTCTCAAAGATCTTATATACTAATTAATTTTAGAATTTAATAAAAAATTAAATATTCTGGTAAGTTGTTGTTATAGTAAGTAAAATATATTACATTAGTAATAAATTAGAAATTTTTTTAATATTTGTTTTAGTATTAGTTGCACTATTGTTAGTTATAAATCTTCTTCTTGCAGAACATAAACCCGATAAAGTAAAATCTTCTCAATTTGAATGTGGTTTTAGTTCTTTCAGGGAAATGTCTAGAATGCCTTTCAGAATTTCATATTATATTTATGCATTACTTTTCTTATTATTTGATTTAGAAATATTGTTAATATATCCTTATGTAGTAAGTAGTTATAATAACAGTGGTTATGGTATGGCAATATTATTAGTATTCTTCATATTGTTAACAATAGGTTTCGTTTATGAGTTAGGTAAAAAAGCTTTAGTAATAGGAACTAGACAAAATAGCTCTAATTAAATTAAACAAATATTTAATTTATTAAATAGTATACATATACTATATAGCCAGAATAGTTCAATCGGTAGAACATTAATTTCATGAGTTAATAGTGAGAATTCAAATTTCTCTTCTGGTATGTGGCATATTTTTATAAAGTTTATATATTAAATTAATGTTATTAAATATGTTAAAATTTAATTAACATAATTATAAATGTGATTTGAAAGATGATTTATGTCATCTAATGCCAAAGATATTGGTACTATGTATTTAATGTTTGCATTATTCTCAGGTCTTGCGGGTATGGCTTATTCAGTATTAATTAGATTAGAATTATCAGGACCAGGTGTTCAATATATAGCAGATAACCAATTATATAACAGTATAATAACTAGTCATGCTATAATAATGATTTTCTTCATGGTTATGCCTGCTTTAATAGGAGGTTTTGGTAATTTCTTATTACCTTTATTAGTGGGAGGTCCAGATATGGCATTCCCTAGATTAAATAATATATCTTTATGATTATTAATACCAAGTATAACTTTATTTATATTTGCAAGTTTAATAGAAGGTGGAGCAGGTACAGGTTGAACACTTTATCCTCCATTATCTGATGTACAAAGTCATAGTGGACCAAGTGTAGATTTAGCTATATTTGGTTTACATTTATCAGGTGTAAGTAGTCTTTTAGGAGCTATGAACTTTATTACAACTATTTTAAATATGCGTAGTCCTGGAATAAGATTACATAAATTAGCATTATTCGGTTGAGCTGTAATAGTTACAGCTGTATTATTATTATTATCACTTCCTGTTTTAGCAGGAGGTATTACTATGGTTTTAACAGATAGAAATTTTAATACATCATTCTTTGAAACAGCTGGTGGAGGTGATCCTATATTATATCAACATCTGTTCTGATTTTTTGGACATCCAGAAGTTTATATTTTAATTATACCAGGATTCGGTATAATTAGTACAACTATATCAGCTGGTTCACAAAAAAATGTATTTGGTTACTTAGGTATGGTTTATGCCATGATGTCTATAGGAGTACTAGGTTTTGTAGTTTGAAGTCATCATATGTATACAGTAGGTCTAGATGTTGATACTAGAGCTTATTTTACAGCTGCTACATTAATAATTGCAGTACCTACTGGTATAAAAATATTTAGTTGATTAGCTACATGTTATGGAGGTTCTATACACTTAACTCCACATATGTTATTTGCATTAGGATTTGTTTTCATGTTCACAATAGGAGGATTAAGTGGAGTTGTTTTAGCTAATGCTTCACTTGATATAGCTTTCCATGATACTTATTATGTGGTAGCTCATTTCCATTATGTTTTAAGTATGGGAGCTGTATTCGCTTTATTTAGTGGATGATATTTCTGAATTCCAAAAATGCTAGGTTTAGATTATCACGTATTACAAGGTAATGTTCATTTCTGAATATTATTTATAGGTGTTAATCTTACATTCTTCCCTCAACATTTCTTAGGATTACAAGGTATGCCTAGAAGAATAAGTGATTATCCTGATGCATATACAGGTTGAAATATAGTTAGTAGTTTTGGTTCAATAGTATCTGTAGTAGCTACATGAGTATTCTTATCTATATTATATACACAATTAACTAAAGGTAAATATGTATTTAATTATATTTGATATACTGCTCCTTTCTTCAGAGATTTATTACAATCTCAATTAATAAGAGCATACTCTAGTTTAGAATGATGTTTATCAAATCCTCCTAAACCTCATGCATTTACTAGTTTACCATTACAAAGTCATATGTTTGTACCTTTTTTATCTTTATTCACTGTTACAAATAATATTGAATCTGACTCACCTGAGCCATGAGGATTATATTTCCAAGATAGTGCTAGTCCACAAATGGAAGCTATAGTAGAATTGCATAATAATATTATGTTTTATTTATTTATTATCATGTTTGCTGTAGGTTGAGTATTAGTTTCTATTATAGAAAATTATAGTGTTTCAAATAATAAAATTAGTAGTAAATACCTTAATCATGGAACTCTTATAGAATTGATATGAACTATTACACCTGCTATAATATTAGTTTTAATTGCATTTCCATCATTCAAATTATTATATTTAATGGATGAAGTTACAGATCCTAATCTTACAATAGTAGTTGAAGGACATCAGTGATATTGAAGTTACGAATATGCAGATTTTTCTGGCGATGAAGATACTATAGCATTTGACTCTTATATAGTACCTGAATCTGACTTGGAAATAGGAACTTTAAGAATGTTAGAAGTAGATAACAGAGTTATATTACCAGAACTAACACATACAAGATTTGTAATTACAAGTGGAGATGTTATCCATAGTTGAGCTTGTCCTTCTCTAGGTTTAAAATGTGATGCTTATCCTGGTAGACTTAACCAAGTGTCTGTTTTAACTAACAGAACAGGAACTTATTATGGACAATGTTCAGAAATTTGTGGTATTCTTCACAGTTCTATGCCAATTGTCGTAGAATCGGTATCTTTGCAAAATTTTTTGATATGACTAAACGAGCAATAAGATATTTTATCAGTTTATTTTATTGCTCAAAAAATATTGTGCTAGGACAGGTCATATCAATAAGTGATAGTTATAATTATAATTTTAATAAGTATAATTATCACCTTGATGGGTATAACCTAGATGAACCATCTGTAAATTTTGCTTTAATTATTATTTTAGTTGTCATTGCTATAGCTTTTTCTATTACTACTTTATTTGTAGCGTTTAATATATTCCCTACTAAACCTGAAATACATGATCCTAAGAAGACTGGAAGAGGAGGACCTCAACCTCCATGAAGAGGAGGTCCTCAACCACCATGGAGAAGTCCAGGAAGACAAGGGCCAGAAAGGGCTGAACCTGGAAGACCTAGACCTCCTAGACGACCTAGGCCAGTTAGACCTCCAGCAATTCCTTCAAATGATGTTCATCATTGAGCTGTTACTGAGCAAAGTATTGTACTAGGGGGATTTGGTAGAACATTTGATATTCTGTATTTAAAATTGGGGATACAATTTGTACATAGTCTAGTTTCACGAGTCTATGCTAGTCATAATATTTATACTGCATATTGACCTGTATTAGCTAGATTAAATGAACTAGAAAAAATGAGGCTAGGTCAAATTGCTATACGTGCTCTCCCGGATCTAAATAATAATGGTTTTATTGTAGATATGAGGGGGTATATTAAAGATATGAATACTAATGTAGCAGCTAGACCATCTTTAAATCTTATTTTTATATTAATGCGTAATGATCCTTTTAGAGGATAATATTAATTATTATATATATAAGCTAAAAAAAAAGATCTTAATGGTAGAATATTAATATTATATATATATATATATTTGAGTTCAAATCTCAAAAGATCTAAAAATTTATTACAATATATAGTTGTAGTGTTACGTTGAGGTAAAAGGGAAAATTTTATTAAATTATATGTTATTACTATTAGTTTTTATACCTTTGATAGGTATATTTATAATATATACTATGTCAACAAATGAAAAAGAAAATACAATAAAAACTTTAGGTTTATCATTTAGTATATTAAATTTCATTGTATCATTGGTTATATTTATTTTATTTGATTTTAGTACTAATCAGTTCCAGTTTGTTCAAGAATCCTATGAAATTATAGGATATAATATATACCTAGGTATAGATGGTTTATCTATATATTTTATATTGCTTACTACTATTATAATGCCTATTGCTATATTATCTAATTGAACATCTATATCTGAAAATGTTATATCATTTATAACAATAATGTTATTATTAGAATCATTACTATTATTAGTGTTTTTAGTTTTAGATATATTGTTATATTATATAGCCTTTGAAGCTACATTACCACCTTTATTTTTATTAATAGGATTATATGGTTCTAGTAATAGAGTAAGAGCAAGTTTTTATTTATTTTTATATAAATTACTAGGTTCATTATTTTTATTATTATCTATATTAACAATATATTCAATAATGGGTACTACAGATTATTATGGTTTATTTAAAACAAATTTTAACCATATAACTCAATTATTTTTATTTTGTGGTATATTTATTTTTCTTTCTGTTAAAACTCCTGTTATTTTTTTAAATAATTGACTATTAAAAGCTCATGTTGAATCACCTTTATCTGGTAGTATCATTCTAGCAGGTATAGTCCTAAAACTTAGTTTATATGGAATATTTAGATTTGTATTACCTATATTGCCTAAAGCTTCTATAGATCTTACATATATAGTATATCTTATATGTGTAATAACTATAATATATGCTAGTTTCAGTACACTAAGAACTATAGATATTAAAGAATTAATAGCTTATAGTTCTGTTTCTCATGCAGCGGTTTATTTATTAGGTGTATTTAGTAATACAATACAAGGTATAGAAGGAGGAATTATATTAGGAATAGCTCACGGATTTGTATCTCCTGCCTTATTTATTTGTGCAGGAGGAGTATTATATGATAGAACATCTACTAGACTTATTACATATTATAGAGGTTTAACTCAAATAATGCCTCTATTCTCTATATTATTCTTTATTTTTAGTTTAAGTAATGCGGGTACACCTTTATCTCTTAATTTTATAGGAGAATTTTTAAGTTTATATGGTACTTTTGAAAGACTTCCTTTATTAGGTCTTTTTGCTAGTAGTTCAATAGTACTTTCTGCTGCTTATACTATTTATATGTTTAATAGAATAGCCTTTGGAGGTAAACTATCTAAATATATTAAAGTTAATATACCTGATTTAAATAGAAGAGAATTTATAATGCTATTAATATTAGTAGTATTAACAGTATTATTTGGAATATATCCTAAACCAATACTAGATGGTTTACATTATTCAGTTTCAACTCTTATTTATATGTCTGTATCTTAGTATAAATATATATATATTATTAGTTAAATTTATATATAAATATATATCAATTATAGAGTATATATAATTATGTATATACTTTAATTGAGAAAAAATAGCTATAAGTTAATATTAAACTATTTACATTAAAAGTAAAAAATATTGATTTAAAGTCAATTGGCTATCTTAAATTAACTATTAATTATTGAGTTTGATGGTGGCTCTGATTGAATGCTATCTAAATGCTTAACACATTGCTAATTGAACGTTCTTGGCTCTTTGGTCAAGAAAGTAGTGTACAGGTGAGTATATAATAATTCGACTACCTTAAAGTAAGGGATAAAATCCCTTATAAAAAAAAGAAAATAAATATTTAAGTTAAATATGGAATTTAATATAAATTATTAAAGAAAATATAAACTTTTTCGCTTTAAGATGTCGTTTTATATTTCGGACGTTAGTATATATTATACGATTATTATAATAGTAGCTTAAGTCCGTAATTGTAACTGAGAGGTTTATCAATCACAATGGGTCTGAAAAAACCCCATTATGTATAGTACAGCAGTGAGGAATATTGGTCAATGGTCTAACGGCTGAACCAGCAACTTAGAAGAATAATAATATTATTCTGGATAATAAATGATAATGACAATTTTTATCTATAAGACTCGACCAATTCTCGTGCCAGCAGTCGCGGTAACACGGGTGAGTCTAGTATTAGTCATCTTTATTAGGTGTAAAGGGTACCTAGACGTCGTATAAAAGCAAAGCTTGTAAATATGATAGAGTTTTTATGTAAAGGGGTTAGAATTATTAGAGTAGAGATATAATTTTATGATACTAGTATAGACTGGTAAAAGTGAAGACAATCCCTTAGGTATAAACTGACGTTGAGGGACGAAGGCTTGATTAAAACGAAAAGGATTAGAGACCCTTGTAGTTCAAGGAGAAAATGATGAATGCCATATATAGGAATATTTTTCTATGTATAAACGAAAGTGTAAGCATTCCACCTCATGAGTATAGTGGCAACACCGAAATTGAAACCATTAGGCCGTATTTGAAATCAGTAGTGAAGTATGATATTTAATTCGATGATCCACGAAAAATCTTACCAAAATTTGAATAGTTGTAATTATTTAATAATTATATACAAGTGTTGCACGGCTGTTTTTAGTTGGTGTTCTGAGAATAAACATCTATGTCTCGTAAAATTTTGTAAAAGGAATTTTACAGCTGGATTATTAATCGATTCAAACCCTTTATCGTCATTTATTATTAATGATTAATTTATTAAACAAAATAAAAGCTAGTATTAAACATTTTTATGACTAATATTATAAATGCAAAGGGATCAAGACAAGTCATCATGACCTACACTTTATTTTGGGCTATAGTCGTGCCACATAAGCCTTTACAAAAAGATGCTATAATGGAAATTGGAGCAAATCTTTAAAATAGGATATAATATTAATTATAGTCTGAAACTCGACTAGATGAAAAAGAAATTACTAGTAATCGTATATAACCACGGTACGGTGAATTTTAACTCAAATGGGTACTAACCACTCGTCAGGCGCTGAAAGAAGTATGTGCAATAAGTTTGATTAACTTAATCTATTCTAGGTGTATAGGCTTAGAAGATTAAAAATTAATTTTCGTATGCATGACTTTAATTGGTGTTAAGTCGTAATATGGTTCGTGTAGTGGAAGTTGCACGGGGAGTATTAAAAATAAAACAATAAAAGGAAGGTGCCGTTTGTTGGTATGACGGGTTGAGCTGTAAACTCAGTAGCTATTAGCTGTCGAAGGTTCAATTCCTTTCCTTCCTATAAAAATAAATAAATAATAAATTACTATATAATATATATTTATTTTTAAGCCCCTATAGCTCAACGGTAGAGCAAAATACTGTTAATATTTTGATGAATGTTCAAGTCATTCTAGGGGCTATTACACAAAAAACAAATTTTTATGAATGGAAATAGTTATCTATATTTTAGTATCTTACAGAAGTAAATTTCAATCACATCCATTTCATTTAGTGTCTCCTTCTCCTTGACCTTTATATAGTTCATTCAGTCTATTAGCTCTTACAACTAATGGAGTATCAGCTATGCATGGTTTTTCACATGCACATAATGTTTTAATACTTTCATTTTTAGCTCTTATATTATCTATGACATTCTGATTTAGAGATGTAATATCAGAAGGAACTTACTTAGGTAATCATACATTAGCTGTACAAAGAGGTTTAAATATGGGAGTTGCATTATTTATAGTATCAGAAGCATTATTTTTCTTAGCTATATTCTGAACT
>Ga0209112_10000025_pt1 | contig 23550 bp, 17 predicted proteins | sample TexAe_OM3H0_O3_FD_187947 | JGI IMG/M metagenome (GOLD analysis project Ga0209112, IMG submission 187947) | Forest soil microbial communities from Davy Crockett National Forest, Groveton, Texas, USA - Texas A ecozone_OM3H0_O3 (SPAdes) (version 2) | ecosystem: Environmental > Terrestrial > Soil >...
AGGCCAGGATGATGTGGAAACCCAGGCTGGATCCCATCTGGGCCCGCGCCGGAACCACCTGGAGGGATCCGCCGGCCAGCGTCCTCAGCATGGGCGAAGTCTGACCCGGCCGGCCCGGCCGTGTCGAGGTTCTTCTGCTCAGCAGGAGACGGCGGTCGGGCCGGGGAGCCAACTGCGCGGTTCATCCTCGTACCACCGGACCGATTGACACTAGCGTTGAAATATTGACGTTGGTATTGAACTCAGAGCCGGGAGGCGCTTACCCTGGCGGCATGCCGTCGCCGACCATGACCTCATCCGTGACTCCGTATGACCAGGCCAGCGTGGCCGCTTACCGGGAGGCTGGGCTGTGGACGGGCCAGTCGCTGCCCGCCGGCCTGGTCGCCGCGGCCGAGCGGCACGCCGCGCGCACCGCGCTGATCGCCGAAGGCCGGGCGTGGACGTTCACCGAGCTGTTCGAAGAGGCCCGGCGGCTGGCCGCCGGGCTGATCGGCGCGGAGGTGGTGCGGCCCGGCGAGCCGGTGATGTTCCAGCTGGGCAACGTGGCCGAGACCGCCGTCGCCTACCTGGGCTGCCTGCTGGCCGCGGCCCAGCCCGTGTGCACGCTGCCGATGCACGGCACCCGCGAGATCGGGCTGCTGGCCCGGCACGTCGGCGCCCGGACGCTCATCACCCAGGACGACTTCGGCTCGGGGCGGCTCCGGGCGCAGGCCGGGGAGCTGCTGGCCGACGGGGTCATCACCAGCGTGGTGATCTGCCGGGGGGAGCCACTGGGGACCACCCCGGGCTACGCCCAGCTGATCGAGGCCGGAGCCACGGCCCCGGCCGGAAAGCTGCCCTACCTGGACATCGACCCCCGGCTGACCCCGGCGCTCCCGGCGGTGTTCCAGCTGTCCGGCGGCACCACCGGGCTGCCCAAGGTCGCACCGCGGCTGCACGAGGAGTACGCCTACAACGCCCGGGCGTGGGCGGCCGCGCTGGAGATGGACACCGGCACCCGGGTCCTGTACCCGCTGCCGCTCATGCACAACGCCGGTATCTCGCTCGGCCTGCAGCCCGCGATCTTCGCCGGATCGACCCTGGTGCTGGCGCCGTCGGCGGACATCGGCACGCTACTGGACCTGATGCAGGAACACCGGCCGCAGCTGCTGCCGCTGGTGCCGCCGGCGCTGGCGGTGCGGCTGCTGGAGTCGCCGCGGGCGCAGGCGGCCGACCTGTCCGGGGTGCGGGACTTCGTGGTCGGCGGCCAGCGCCTGGCGGTGGAGGTCGCCGAACGGCTGCGCGACGAGCTGGGCATCCGGGTCCGGCAGATGTTCGGCATGGCCGAGGGCATGTTCCTGGTGACGCCGGCCGAGGCCAGCGAAGCCGTCCGCCACCACACCGTGGGCGCGCCGGTCTCCCCGGCCGACGAGGTCCGGATCCTCGAACCCGGTACCGAGGACGAGGTCGCCGACGGGACGGTGGGCGAGTTCGCGGCCCGCGGCCCGTACACGATCCGGGGCTACTACCGGGCCGAGGCCCACAACCGGTCCAGCTTCACCAGCGACGGGTTCTACCGGACCGGCGATCTGTCCCGGCGGCACGTCACCGATGAGGGCGTTTTCTATTCGATCGACGGGCGCATCAAGGACGTCATCAACCGCGGCGTGGAGAAAATCTTCGCCGAGGAGGTGGAAGAGATCATCGTCCGCCATCCGGACGTGGTCACGGCCGCCCTGGTGGCCATGCCGGACCGGGTGCTGGGCGAACGGGCCTGTGCCTACCTGGTGATGGAGGACGGCGCCGGCCCGCTGACCGTGGCCACCCTGGGCCAGCATCTGCTCGGTCACGGGCTGGCCAAGTACAAGCTGCCGGAACGGGTCGAGGTCGTCGCCGCGCTGCCGCTGACCAACGTGGGCAAGGTGGCCAAGAACAAGCTGCGCGAGGACGTCACGGCGAAGCTGGCCGAGGCGGCCGGAGCGGGAGGACCCCAGTGACCCGGCGGGTCGATGTCATCGGCGGCGGCCCCGGCGGCCTGTACGTCGCCCGGCTGCTGAAGCTGAGCGACCCGGGGCTGGAGGTGACCGTCCACGAGCGGATGGACGGGGCCGGGGAGACGTTCGGGTTCGGGGTCGGGCTGACCGAGGCCACCATGCGCAACCTGCGCGCGGCCGACCCGGAGACCGCCGAGCGGGTCCGGGCGGTCAGCTACGCCGGGCACGAACTGCACTGGAAGAGCGCGGACCGGTCGGTGCGGCTGCACGGCGCGCGGAACCTGGCCGTGGGCCGGGCGGCGCTGCTGGACGTCCTGGCCGCGGCGGCGGTCGCGGCCGGCGTGGACTACCGGCCCGGCTCCCGGGCCGACCTGGGCTCGGTGTCCGGGGACGTGGTGATCGCCGCCGACGGGGTCGGCAGCGCCACCCGGGCCAAGCTCGGGCCCGAACTGGGCGTGCACACCAGCCTCGGGCGGACCCACTACATGTGGTGCGGCACCGGATTCGCCGCGTCGTCCGCGTTCTTCTCGGCCACGCCGCGGGGCGAGGAACAGTTCGTCGTGCACGCCTATCCCTACGCCGCCGACCGGAGCACGTTCCTGATCGAGGTCGACGACACCACCTGGGAGCATGCCGGCCTGGGCGTATTCGATCAGGCCACCGGGCCGGGCGAGAGCGACGAGCAGAGCGTCCGGCTGCTGGAGGGCATCTTGTCGGCCGAGCTGAACGGCGGCGGCCTGCTGACCAACCGGACCCGGTGGAGCCGGTTCGCCAACCTCAGCCTGGACCGCTGGTACGCCGGGAACGTCGCCCTGCTCGGCGACGCTGCCCACACCGCGCACTACACACTGGGGTCGGGCACCAAGCTGGCCCTGGAGGACGCGATCGCGCTGGCCGGCGCCCTGGCCGGGGAGGGATCGGTGCCGGCCGCGCTGGCCGCCTACCAGAATGCCCGGCGGCCAGCCGTCCAGCGGTTCCAGCAGCTGGCCAGCCGGAGCCAGCGCTGGTGGGACTCCTACCGCTGGCGATCAGCTTGGCCGCCCGAGCGGCTGGGCCTGTCGTTCATGACCCGCTCGGGCAACCTGACCATGGCCGACTACGCCGTCGCCGAGCCCGGGGTGGTGCGCACGGCGCTGCGCTGGCTCGGCGAGCCCCCGGCCGCGGTGGCCGAGCTGGACGAGTGGGTCCTGGCCCGGGCGGCCGGCCCGCCGGGCCCGGGCGCGGAGGAGATCGCGTGGTCCGAGCCGGACGGATGGGGCGAGGCCGCCGACGCATTGGTGGCCCGGGTCGCCGCCGGTCCGGACCGGCCGGTGGTGGTGACCGGGGGCCCCGAGCCGGCCGCTCTGTGGGCCCGGGTGGATCTGGCCGAGCGGCTGCGCCTGCAGACCGGACGGCGCGTGGGAGTAGTGATCCCGTCTTCAGAAAAGGCCTTCGCGGCCACATCGATCGCGGCCGGCCGGGCCGACTTCGCCGTCTTCCGGTAGGCCGTCCGGTCGCGAGCGGGTCAGACCTGCTTGTGGAGCTGGTCGACGAGGGTCTTGACCTCTTCGACCAGCCGCTGCACCTCGGCCTGGTTGCCCTCGGCGCTCCGGGCGATCAGCATGGCCTGGGCGTGGCCGGTGATCTGCTCCACCACCGCGTCAACGTCGGTGCCCGGGTGGAACCACCAGGCGACCCAGTTGCACATGCCCAGCACGCTGAGCGCCGCGACCCGGGGCTCGACCGGCCGGAACTCGCCGCCGCGGGCCCCGTGCTCGATCACCGCGGCCAGGTCGCGCAGGATCGCCCGCTTGGCCTTGAGGTGCTCGGCGCCGACCTTTTCCGGCAGTACCGTCTCCGACCGGTCAAGGATCCGGAACTGGTCCGGGTGCTCGGCCCGCTGCCGGACCATCAGCGCGACCACGCTGGTCAGCTTCTGCCCGTCGGACAGGTCCTCGCGGGCGGCCAGGTGCTCCAGCACGTCGGCCATGCTCTGCGTGACCTGCTCGACCAGCATCTCCAGCAGGCGCGCCTTGCTCGACACGTAGTGGTACAGCGCCGGCCGGGAGATCCCCATCTCCCCCGCGATGTCCTCGAGCGTCGTGCTCTCGTACCCCTTGCGGGCGAACAATCTGGTCGCCGTGTCGAGCAGCTGCGACTCCATGAGCGTGCGGCTCAGGGTGCTCCGGCCCCGGTCCCGACGCTCTTCACCCGCCACAAGCGTGATTGTATGTTGCAGCGTGGCCATCTCCGGAGTCCTGCCGCGGCTGCTGGTCGCGAACCGCGGGGAGATCGCGGTCCGGGTGATCCGCACCGCCCGGGTCATGGGGATCGAGACGATCGCCGTGTACCCCGCCGACGACGCCGACAGCCGTCACGTCGCGCTGGCCGACGTGGCCGCGCCGATCCCGGGGGCGGGACCGGCCGCCTACCTCGACGTCGGCGCGATCATGAAAGTGGCCGCGGACCAGCGGGCGGTAGCCCTGCACCCGGGCTACGGGTTCCTGTCCGAGAACGGCCAGCTGGCTCAGGCTTGCGAGCGGGACGGGGTCTGGTTCGTGGGGCCCGCCCCGGCCGCTCTCGCGCTGTTCGGCGACAAGACCGCCGCCCGGCAGCTGGCGGTGACGCTGGCCGTGCCGGTGCTGCCGGGCACCGCCGGGCCGACCACACTGGAGGAAGCGGCCCAGTTCATGGCCACGCTGGGCCCGGGTGCCACGGTCATGGTCAAGGCGGTGGCCGGCGGCGGTGGCCGGGGCATGCGCCCCGTGCGGGACCCCGGCGGTCTGCGCGACGCGTTCGACCGGTGCCGCTCCGAGGCCCGGGCGGCTTTTGGTGACGGCTCGCTGTACGTCGAACAGCTGTGGCCCGCGGCCCGCCACATCGAGGTGCAGATCGTCGGGGACGGCACGGGAGCAATCACCCACCTGTGGGAACGCGACTGCAGCGTCCAGCGCCGGCGCCAGAAGCTGATCGAGATCGGGCCGTGCCCGGACCTGTCGGCCGGCGTAAGGACGAGACTGCACCAGCTGGCGATCGCGCTGACCGGCAGCACCGGCTACCGCGGCCTGGCCACGGTCGAGTTCCTGGTGCAGGGCGACCAGGTGGCATTCCTGGAGGTGAACCCCCGCATCCAGGTGGAGCACACGGTCACCGAGGAGATCCTCGGTCTGGATCTGGTCGAGATCGGCCTGCGCATCGCCGGCGGAGCCACCCTGGCCGACCTCGGCCTACGGCAGGACGACGTACCCGAGCCGGCCGGGATCGCGGTCCAGGCCCGGGTGAACGCCGAGACTCTCAGCGCCGACGGCGAGGTCCGCCCGGCCACCGGGTCCCTGGAGCGGTTCCAGCCGCCGGCCGGCCGCGGCGTCCGCGTCGACACCCACGGGTACGCCGGGTACCAGATGAACCCGCGCTACGACTCGCTGCTGGCCAAGGTCATCATCTCGCTGGGCCACTGGGACCGCCCGCAGGCCTGCCGCAGCGCCGCGGCCGCGCTACGGGAGTTCGACCTGGCCGGGGTGAGCACGAACCGGCCGGTGCTGACCGTGCTGCTCGGCGACCCCGCGTTGCACGAGGGCACCTTCACCACCGGCCGCCTGGACCAGCAGATGAGCGAGGTCGTGGCCGCGGCGGCCGCGGATGCGCCCGCCGAGGACCGCCCGCCGACCCCGCCGGAAGACCTGCCCGACGGTGCGGTGGGGGTCCCCAGCCCGATGACCGGCACGGTCATCGAGGTGAGCTGCACGGCCGGCGCGTCCGTCGCGGCCGGGGAACCGCTGCTGGTGCTCGAGGCGATGAAGATGGAGCATCTGATCCACGCGCCAGCGGCCGGCCTGGTGGTGCAGGTGCCGGCCGAACCGGGGCAGGTGGTAGCGGAGGGCTCGATCCTCGTGGTCATCGAGCCCGACGCCGACGCCGCCGCCGGGCCGGGCGCCGCCGCCGCGGTCGATCTGGATGAGATCCCGCCCAGCCTGGCGCTCCTGTTCGAGCGGCGGGACGCGACCCTGGACGCGGCCCGGCCCGACGCGGTAAAAAAGCGCCGTCGCACCGGTCAGCGCACCGCCCGGGAGAACGTCGAGGCCCTGTTCGACCCGGGCACGTTCACCGAGTACGGCGGCTTCGCGGTGGCGGCACAGCGGGCCCGGCGCTCACCGGAAGAACTACGCGAGCGGACCCCCGCCGACGGCATGGTGTCCGGGTTCGGTGCCGTGCACGGCCAGCGCACGCTGGCCCTGGTCTACGACGGCACGGTCCTGGGCGGCACCCAGGGCCACAACGGGCACCGCAAGAAGAACCGCCTGCTCGAACTGGCCGCGCAGTACCGCACCCCGGTCGTCGTCTACGCCGAGGGCGGCGGCGGCCGTCCCGGGGAAACCGAGACCAGCTACCTGGCCGGCGTCGAGGAAAGCTCGTTCACCCTGTTCGCCCGGCTGTCCGGCCTGGTGCCCCGGGTCGCGGTGGTGTCCGGCCGCTCGTTCGCCGGCAACGCCGCGCTGGCCGGCCTGTCCGACATCATCATTGCGACCGCGGGTGCGAACCTCGGCATGGCCGGCCCGGCGATGATCGAAGCGGCCGGCCTCGGCGCGGTGGCCACCGAGGACATCGGCCCGATGAACGTCCAGGTCGCCAACGGGGTCGTCGACGTCCTGGTCCGGGACGAGGCCGAGGCGACCGAGGTGGCTCGCCGCTACCTGGGCTACTTCCAGGGGCCGGTCGCCGGCTGGACCCACGCGGACCAGCGGCGGCTGCGCCACGGCGTGCCAGAGAACCGCGTGCGGACCTACGACCAGCGGGCGCTGCTGCGGGTGCTGGCCGACGAGGGCAGCCTGCTGGAGCTGCGGCCCACGTTCGGGATCGGCATCATCACCGCGCTGGCCCGGATCGAGGGGCGCCCGGTGGGCGTCCTGGCCAATGACCCGCGCCACCTCAGCGGCGCGATCGACGGGCCCGCCGCGGACAAGGCGGCCCGGTTCCTGCAGCTGTGCGACGCGTTCGGCCTGCCGGTGGTGTCGGTGTGCGACACCCCGGGTTTCATGGTCGGGCCGGAGGCCGAGACCACGGCCACCGTGCGCCGGTTCAGCCGGATGATGACGATCGGCGCCAACGCCACCGTGCCGATCGTCATGGTGGTGACCCGCAAGGCCTACGGCCTGGGCGCGATGGCCATGGCCGGCGGCGACAGCCGCGTGCCGGTGGCGACCCTTTCCTGGCCGACCGGTGAGTTCGGCGGCATGGGGCTGGAGGGGTTCGTCCGGTTGGCCTACCGGGCCGAACTGGCGGCCATCGAGGATCCGGCGGCGCGGAAGGCGCGGTATCAGGAACTGGTCGAGGGCCTGTACGAGCAGGGCCGCGCGCTGTCGGTGGCCGGCGTGTTCGAGATCGACAACGTCATCGACCCGGCCGACACCCGGCGCGAGGTGACCGCCGCGCTGCGCCTGTACGAGGCCCCGTCCGGGGACGGACGGCGCCGACTGGTCGAGCCGTGGTGATCCGGCCGGGACCGTCGCCCTGACGGCCTGAGCAGATCTCGATCGCCCGGGACGACGGAGCGTTTCGCTGGGCAGCGGTCCGGCTGACCCTGACGGGGCGGTACCGGGCTGGCCGGCCTGACGGCTTTCCGGCTGACCGGCCCGTCGGTGCCCTCACCGGCTCAGCCAGGCCTGGGCTCACCCCTCGCGCGGGCTCCTTTCCCTGCGTCTTATATTTGTTCTATAATAAGTAGAACAAATATCGGGCGGCCGCGCGGGGGCCGGTCGCGCGGGAAAGGACGGCGGTCCATGGCGACGCGAGCAAGGGCCGACACCGGATCAGCGGTCAAGGCCACGCCGGCCGGTGTGGCCCCGCCAGCCGCGGTGGCCGAGGCAGGGGGGCCGGCCGAGGTGGGGACCACCGCTGGGCCCGCGGCCATCGAGGTCAGTCATCTGAGCAAGACCTTCGGGGACCGGATGGCCGTGGACGACGTGTCGTTCAGCGTGGCCCGGGGTGAGGTGTTCGGCTTCCTCGGCCCGAACGGAGCAGGCAAGACGACCACGGTGCGGATCCTCGGCACGCTGATCTCGGCCACGGCCGGGTCGGCCACGGTGGCGGGCATCGCGGTGGGCCCCGCGGGCGCGGCGCGGATCCGCCAGCGGATCTCGGTCATGCCGGAGTCGCCGGGGCTGTACCTGCGCCTGACGGTGACCGAGAACCTGGAGTACTTCGCCCGCTTGTACGGCCTGCCCGGGCGGGCGGCGCGGATCCGGGAAGCCCTGGCCGCGGTCGGCCTGAGTGACCGGGCCCACGTCCTGGCCGGCGGCCTGTCCAAGGGGCTGCGCCAGCGGGTGGCCCTGGCCCGGACGTTGCTGAACGATCCGGCGGTGATGTTCCTGGACGAACCGACCTCCGGGCTGGACCCCGTGGCCGCGCACGAGGTGCACGACCTGATCACCACGCTGCGCGACCGCGGCGTCACGATCTTCCTCACCACCCACCGGCTGGAAGAGGCGGAGCGGTTGTGCGACCGGGTGGCGATCATGAACACCAGCCTGCGGACCATCGGCCGCCCCGCCGAGTTGCGCCAGCGGCTGTTCGCCCGGTCGCTGGACGTCACGACCGCCGCCCCGATGGCCGAGCCGGACCGGGTCTTCGGCGGGCTGCCCGGGGTGCGCGGGTGGCAGCCCGGCGGTCCGGCCGATGGCGGCCGGGCCGGTTACGCCCTCTCCGTGTCCAGCGTGGCGCAGGCGGCGCCCGCCGTGACCCGGGCCCTGGTCGCGGCCGGAGCCGACGTGCTGTCGATCGCCGAATCCCGGCACACGCTGGAGGACGTCTACCTGAAACTGGTCGGTGAGCACGGGGAGCGGTCCCGATGAGCGCCAGCGGGTCCCGGGTGGTCGCGGTCATGGGCAAGGAACTGGCCGAGTTCCGGCGCAACCGCCTCATCGTCGCCTCCACAGCCTTCTTGCCGGTGATGTTCCTGGCCAGCCCGACCGTGTCGATCCTGCTGATCAAGGCTTCGGCGCCGAGCACCGTGCTGGACCAGCGAGTCGAGGCGTCACTGTTCATCCCGCTGCTGATTCCGGTGCTGGTGCCCGCGCTGCTGAGCGCCTACTCGGTGGTCGGCGAGCGCGAGCAGGGCACCCTCGAACCGGTGCTGACCACGCCGGTCAGCCGGGCCGAGCTGCTCCTCGGCAAGGCCGCCGCGATCTTCCTGCCCGCGGTGGCCATCGCCTACCTGATGTTCGGCGTGTTCGTGGCGATCACGCAGGTCGCGGCCCGGCCAGCGGTGGCTCGGGCGGTCTGGCACGCTCCGCAGCTCCCGGCCGCCCTGGTCTTCATCCCGCTGCTGGCCGCCTGGGCCATCTGGGTCGGCCTGGCCATCTCGGCCCGCGTCTCCGACACCCGCGTCGCCCAGCAGCTGTCGGTCCTGGGCAGCCTGCCGCCGATCGCGCTGACCGCGCTGGTGTCGTTCCACCTGATCAGCCCGACGTTCGGGCTGGCCGCCGCCCTGGCCGGCGCGCTGCTGGCCGTCGACGGCATCGCCTGCCTGGCCGTGGCCCGGTTGTTCGACCGCGAACGACTGGTCATCGGCCGATCGCATTAACGGGGAAGGCGCTTACCGAAGGGAGAAAGCAATGTCAGCCCAAACGGAACCAGAAAGGACCGAGCTGGCCACGCTCAAGCTGACCCGGCACGGTTTCGGCATCGAGCTCCGGCGCGGTCGATTCGAGGTCCTGATAGACGGCCACGCGGCCGGCGGCCTGGATTACGGCGACACCGTCGAGCTGCCGGTCGAGCCTGGGCACCACACCCTGCGGCTGCAAAAGGGCCGGTACTCAAGCCGGAATCGCTCGTTCGACGCGGCCAACGGCGAGGTGGTCAGCTTCCGCTGTCACGGGGCAAACCTCTGGCCCATCTGGGCGGTCTCGTTCCTGGCGCCGAATCTCGGGATCGCGCTCAACCGCGAATAGACCCGCCGGAGAGTAGGCAAAGGTAACTTTGCCCATCCTCTCGTATGGTGGATGGCAGAGCCTTGGTTGCAAACGGCCGTCCCTGCCAGGCATTAAGCAGGGGTGGCAGCTCGGCTCTCGGCACTGACGCTCTTACTTTTGCCGACCAGTTCTCGTGGTGTGGTTGGGTTTGAGAGCGACCGGGGTCTTGGTTCTCGGCCTCGTAGTTTCGGTGGTCCTGTAGTTGTTGCGTGAGGCGGGGGTGGCGTTTGCGCCGGGGTCTGGGTGACGTGCCCTCATTTCCGGTGCGGACGGTGGCTAACACCCGCCGGTCTCAGCGGGTAGCTGCCCGTTCCCCGGCTGGGTTCGAGCGGGTGCTGGGACAGGTGGCGTGGTTCGCGCACCTCGGCGAGCTGTCACGGTGGGATGGCAACTGCGTGCGGATGTTTGCCTGGGACCAATGGCCCGGCCCAGAGAACGCGCTGGGTGAGATATTCGGCTGCGGGTCTCAGGAGACGCACGATCGAATCTTTGCTGCAAGCTCGCTGGCGGCCGGTGATCTGCAGGTGCTGTTCGATCGCGGGCACGCGGCAGTGATGAGACGTGCCCGTATGGCGGTGCCCTTCGACCCGGGGCAAGACAGCTGGCACGCACCGACGCAGTGCGTGCGACAAGCCGCTTACACAGCCGGGCTGATCATGTGCATCCTGGGCAGTGGCTGGCCGGTTCCAGATGATCTGGCGGAGGAGTGGAATTGGTTCCAGGCCGGGCACTGGCCCGCGGGCTTCGCTGATCACCCTGCTGATAGGCCTGAGCACCAGCTCATCTTTCCCCGCCAGCTCCTGGTCTACTGAGTGACCAGCTGACGGGCCGGCTCCGGGAGCGGGTGCGGGCAGACCCCGCGGTGATACAGCGCGCGAGCAGCGCCCGGAGTACACCCAATTCCATGCCCAAGGGCGGCCCGGGGACGAGCGCGGCGGCGCTTGCCCCGGCCGGCGGGTGACTCTTCCTTGTTGCGTGGTCTACTGTGCTGGAAGGTCAGTTACAGCTGGATCTTCTGTTCGATTACCAGCCTCCGGGCAGGGAATCCTTTGTCCCATTCAGCCTCCCCCCTTCTTACATGGGGAAAGTTACCTTTGCCCATATCGGGTCCGGTTGGCCGTTGCCCGCGAGCACCCCGGAGGCGTCGGGAGATGGGTCATGATCGGGGCATGACCGTGCGGTGGGGTGTGGCCGGGACGGGGACGGTGGCGGGCAAGGCCATGCGGGACCTGGCCCTGGTGCCGGGGGCGGTCCTGGCTGCGGTCGGGTCGCGCTCGGCCGAACGGGCGTCGGCGTTCGCCGCCGAGCACACCGCCGCGGCTGGCCCGGGGCGGGCGCCGGCCGCGTACGGGTCGTACCGGGGGCTGGTCGGCGACCCGGGGGTGGACGTGGTGTACGTGGCCACCCCGCATCCGCAGCACCGTGCGGTGGCTCTGGCCGCACTGGCCGCGGGCAAGGCGATCCTGGTCGAGAAGTCGTTCACCGTCACCCCGGCGGCGACCCGGGAGATCGTTGCGGCGGCGGGGGCGGCCCGGCGCTTCGCCATGGAGGCGATGTGGACGCGATTCTTCCCGGCCGTGGTCCGGCTGCGGGAGCTGGTGGCCGACGGGGCGATCGGCGAGGTGTGCGCGGTCACCGCGGACCTGGGGCTGCGGCACCCGGTGGACCCGGCGACCCAGTCCTACCGGCCCGAGCAGGGTGACGGGCTGCTGTTCCACCTGGGGGTCTACCCGGTCTCGTTCGCCCAGATGATGCTGGGCACCCCGGAGGCGGTCGTGGCGCACGGCGTACGGCACGCCAGCGGGGTCGACGTGGAGGAGTCGGTGCTGTTGCGCTACCCGGGCGGGCGGTCGGCGCTGTTGTTCGCCTCACTGCGCAGCCCGGCCCCCGGGGAGGCCCGGGTGCTGGGCACCGGCGGCTGGATCCGGGTGCCGCCGCGGTTCCACTACCCCAGCCGGCTCGTGCTGCACCGCACGGGGCGGGACCCGGAGACCATCGACATCCCGTTCCGCGGCGGGGGCTACGCCCATGAGCTGGCCGAGGTCACCGCCTGCGTGGCCGCCGGGCAGCTGGAGAGCGAGATCATGCCGCTGGCCGGCACCGTGGCCGTGCAGGACGTGCTGGCCGAGATCGCCAGCCAGCTCAGCCTGCGGGTCATAGAAGGACCCGCCGAGCTGCCGTGAGCCGGGCGATCTCAGCTGACCCACAGGCGTATCGCGAAGCCGAGGCCCATCAGCGCGACCAGCCAGCGCAGCAGGCCGGGCGGCATGCGGCGGGCGACCCGGGGGCCGAGGGTGCTGCCGGCCAACATCCCGGCGGCCAGCGGGGCCACGACCGCCCAGTCGACCCGGGCCAGGATCACGAACGTCACCGCGGAGGCGATCGAGGCGGCGCCGACCAGCATGTTCTTCAGCGCGTTGGCCCGGGTCAGCTGGGAATCGGCGGTCAGCAACAGGAGCGAGAGCGTCAGCACGCCTGCTCCGGCGCCGAAGTATCCGTTGTAGAACGCCAGGGCCAGCACCCCGGCGGCCAGCAGCAGGCCGGCGCCGCGGCGGCCGTTCTCTTGTGAGCCCGCGGTGATCCTCGGTTGCAGCAGCAGGGCGAGCGATCCGGCCGCGATCAGGAACGGCACCACCTGGCCGAACACGCCGGCCGGAGTGACCAGCAAGAGCACCGACCCACCCGTGCCCCCGGCCGCGGCGACCGGGATCCAGCGGCGCAGCCATGGCCCCTGGCCGCGCAGTTCGGGCCGGGAAGCGGCCGCCGACCCGGGCCAGCACGCGACGATCGCCACCGTGTTCGCCACGGTGGCGGGCAGGGCGGGAATGCCCACCAGCAGCAGCGCCGGATAGGAGATCAGCGAGGTGATGCCGCCCGCGGTCCCGACGATGCCGGCCAGCACCCCGGCCGCCACCAGCAGCCCGTCCTCAGCGATGGCGATCACCGGCTGACCGCTATCCAACCGGGAACAGTAGCGCTATCCTTATCCCTCATAAACCAGGATAGCAGTACTGAGCGCTTGGCCGATTGGCTGCGGGGCGAAGTCCGCCGCCGGTCGCCCGGTGACCGGCTGCCCTCCTCCCGGTCTCTGGTCGACGCCCACCAGGTCAGCCCGGTGACCGTGTCCCGGGCTCTGGGCCTGCTGGCCGGCGAGGGGCTGCTGGTGACCCGGCCGGGGGCCGGAGCCTTCGTCGCGGAGCGGGCCGCCGCGAGCGGCACCGCCGACCTGTCGTGGCAGGCGGTGGCCCTGGGCGAGCGGCCGGTCAACGCCGAGGGCATGTCGGTGCTCGCGGATGACCACGAAGCGGACGACCTCATCTCGCTGGCTTCGGGCTATCTGCACGCATCACTGCGACCGGAGCAAGCGCTCGGCCGGGCCCTGAACCAGGCCGCCCGCTCCCCCCGAGCCTGGGACCGCCCGCCCACCGCCGGGCTGGCCAGCCTGCGCACCTGGTTCGCCCGCAGCTCGGCCCCGGGAACCTGCGACGCCAGCGACGTGATCATCACCGGCGGCGGGCAGGCCGCGATCACCGCATCGCTGCGCGCTCTGCTCCGCCCGGGCGAGCCGCTGCTGGCCGAATCACCGACCTATCCGGGAGCGCTGGCCGCCGCCCGCCTGGCCGGCCTCCGGCTCCTGCCGGTGCCGGTCGACGAGCACGGGGTGATTCCCAGCCTGCTGGCCGAGGCATTCGCCCGCACCGGAGCTCGCGTTTTCTACTGCCAGCCGACCTACCACAACCCCACCGGGACCGTGCTGTCCGCGGCCCGCCGGGCCGAGGTGCTCGCGGTGGCCGAAGCCGCGCAGGCCTTCATCATCGAAGACGACGCCTGCCGCTGGCTGTCGCACGGGCCGCAGCCGCCCCGCCCGCTGCTGGCGGACGACCGCGACGGCCGGGTCGTGTACCTGACCTCGCTGACCAAGGCGGCCTCGCCCAGCCTGCGTATCGGGGCCATCATCGCCCGCGGCCCGGTCGCCGCCCGGCTGCACACCATCCGCGTGGTCGACGACCTGTTCGTCGCCCGCCCGTTGCAGGAAGCCGCGCTCGATCTGGTCACCCGGCCGGCCTGGGACCGGCATCGGCGAGCACTGGGACGCCAGCTCGGCCACCGGGCCTCGGTCCTGGCCCGGGACCTGCGCGCCCTCCTGCCCGCGGTGCACTTCCTGCCCCCGGCCGGCGGCATGCACCTGTGGGCCAGCCTCCCGGCCGGCGCCGATGACGTCGACGTCGCCCGGGCCGCCCGCCAGGCCGGCGTCATCGTCATGCCGGGCCAGCCGTTCTTTCCCGCCGAACCACCGGCCGCCCATCTCCGGCTGACGTTTTCCGCGGCGAGTTCGGAGACCGAACTGCACACCGGCGTCCAGCGGCTGTCCGGGGCTTCTCCGCCGCTGACCGCCACGCCGGGCGGGCGGCCGTAAGCCGGCCGACCCGGCGATGAAGAGAGCGAGCGGCCGTGCGCGCCTGAAGCCGGGCCGCGGCCGGTACCGGAGCGGGAACCGGAGTACGGCCGGCGCTGGCCGGTCACGGGAAATAGCGCTGACGGTGCGGTACCGGACCGAGGGCAGGTGCGGTGGCGCGGCGGGCATGCCAGCGGGCCAGCCAGGCTCCGGCCGAGTTGGCAACGCCGCTAAGCATGACTATCGCGAACAGGACCCATCCCGATTCGGTGTGCACAGCGATGGCCAGCGGCAGGCCGACGACCAGGAAAACCACGTACCCGCCGGTTATCAGGTACGCCCACCGTGAGGTTCCCGGTTTCCACGACGCCGCCTTCATGGCGCGGTCCTACCCCGGTTGCCGCTCCCGATAGCTGGCGGTCAGGACGGGGCGGGAACGCCTTCGAGCACGATGACCGGCCCGGGCCGAGCGGGACCGGCCGGCCTGAGGTCTCCTGCGGTCAGCTCGAGTAGGGCAACGCCGCGTAGGCGCGGTACGGGCGGATGCGGACGATGAGGCGGTGGGCCCCCGGCTCAAGCGGCGGCGTCGCGCCCGCCATGTGCTGGGCGTACATCACCTGATGGAACGAGCCGTCGGGGTCCTCGGTGACCTCCGCGGTGCCGTGGACGGTGGCGTAGGCGCTGTCGGTGGCGGCGGCGTCGAGGCGGTGCAGCAGCAGCGTCACCCGGGGTTCGCGGACCAGGTTGGCGGTCTTGCGGCGGCCCTCGATCGTGCTGAACAGGATGTCATCACCGTCGGCCTTGACGAAGATCACCGACAGCTGGGCCGAGCCGTCGGGGTTGGTGGTGGCCAGCACCGACAGGTGAGGGGCATCGAGGATCTGGCGGGCCGCCTGGAAGGCCCGGTCCGCGGGCAGCCCTTTGGTCAGCGGGTCGGCGTAGGCCGGCGCGGGGGCAGCGGGCCCCGGGTTGTTGGATGTAGTCATGCAGTATTGACCGGCCAGCGGCCGTCCAGGAATCGGCCGCTGCGCCGAGCGGTCCGAGGAGGAACCGGTGCCTGTCCGCTTCCAGCTGGTCATCGACTGCGCCGACCCGGATCGGATGGCCCGGTTCTGGGCCGCCGCGCTGGGTTATGAGTTCGCTCCGGCTCCAGATGGGTTCGCGACCTGGAACGACTTCTACCGCCACCTGGGGGTGCCCGAGGGCGAGCTGGTCGATGGGGCGGACCGGATCAGCGACCCGGCGGGTGGGGGGCCGGACATCTGGTTCCACGCCGTCCCGGAGGCCAAGACGGTCAAGAACCGGCTGCACCTCGACGTCAAGGCCAGCGATGGCTGGACGGGGCCCATCGAGATTCGCCGCCAGCGAGTCGACGCGGAAGCCGCCCGGCTGGCCGGTCTGGGCGCCACCATCACCGGGCCGCTGGGCGAGGAGGGGCTCGACCACTACGCGGTCGGCATGAAGGACCCGGAAGGCAACGAGTTCGACATCAACTGACGCCGGCGCTGCCGACGCAAAGGAGCAACCTGTGCGATTCGCGTTCAAGACGGCCAACCAGAGCACGACCTGGGCTGATGTGGTCGAGGTGTGGCGAGCGGCCGACCAGATCGAGATCTTCGAGTCGGGCTGGAACTTCGATCACTTCTACCCCATCGACGGCAACGCCGGCGGCCCCTGCCTCGAGGGCTGGATGATGCTGGCCGCGCTGGCCCAGGCCACCTCGCGGCTGCGCTTGGGCACCATGGTCACCGGGATCCACTACCGGCACCCGGCCGTGCTGGCCAACATGGTCGCCACCTTGGACATCATCTCCTCGGGCCGGCTCGAAGTCGGTATCGGCGCCGGCTGGAACGAGGAGGAATCCGGCGCGTACGGCATCGAGCTGGGCAGCCTGCGCGAGCGCAGCGACCGGTTCGAGGAGGCCTGCGAGGTCCTCGTCGGCCTGCTGTCCGAGCCGGAGTTCTCGTTCCAGGGCCGCTACTACCAGCTCACCGAAGCTCAGAACGAGCCGAAGGGGCCGCAGCGTCCGCACGCGCCGATCTGCATCGGCGGCGGCGGGGAAAAGCGCACGCTGCGCACTGCGGCACGGTTCGCCCAGCACTGGAACACCGCTGGCCTGAATCCCCAGGAGTTCGCGCGCAAGCGGGACGTGCTGTACGGGCACTGCGCCGACATCGGGCGCGACCCGAGCGAGATCACGCTGTCGTCGCACGTGAAGTTCGACCCGGCGCAGGGCGCGTCGGCCACGGCCGAGGAGGCCGCAGCGCTCGGCGAAGTCGGGCTGGACCTGGCCATCGTCTACCTGCGGCCGCCCCTCACCCCGGCTGTGCTCGAACCGCTGGCCGAGGCCTTCGCCCAGATCGGCGACCCCACACCAACTGCATAACCCCCGCCCGAGCAGGTCAAGCCGAACGAGACCACTTCACCCTCTGCTCGTCAATTTGGCCTGATCGTCCGCAGGAATGGCCCTTGGGCCGGATGTGGCCGGGGATCTAGGATTTACCCCGTGATGGGGGGCAGGGCGGACCAGCCGCAGCCGCTTGATCGCGCGGTGATCGAGCGGACCGTCCAGGGGCTGGTGCTGGACATGGTCGAGCGGGGCGCTCCCACCGGGGTCAGCATCGTCGTGGAGGGCGTGCCCGGTATCGGGAAAACGTTCCTGGCTCAGAAGGTGGCCGGCTCGGTCCGGCCAGGCACGGCGAAGATCGTCTCGGTAGCGGGCGAGCATGGGCGGCGGAACGACCCGTTCGCCGGGGCCGCGCCGCTGCTCAAAGATCTGCGCGGCGATGGAGACCTCATCGAGGCGGCGTTTGACCGCGTGGACGAGTTGTGCGCCGACGGCCCGGTCGTACTGTGCGCCGACGACGCGCACAACCTCGACGGGACCACCTTGACCCTGCTGCGCCGACTGGTCTGGGCCAGCCGCGACCTGCCTCTGGCCATCCTGATCAATACCCGCCCTTATCCGTCCCGCGAGCCGCTGACGCAGCTCATCACGCAGGCGCAGGTGCGGTTCTGGCTGTCCCCGATGGGCCCGATGACGGTCGAGCGGCTGACCTGCGAGCGGACCGGCCGCTGGCCCGGCCCGCGGCTGGCCCGCGTCCTCGCGCTGGCCGCGGGCAACCCGCTGTTCGTGACCGAACTGCTCCGCGCCTACCAGCGCGCCGGCGCGCTGGCCGAGACCGGCCCGGACACCGTTGAGGCCCGCTTCGAGCTCGACCTGCGGGGCAGCGGACTGGACGAGATGATCCGGGCTCATCTCGCCCAGCTGGACGAACCCACCCGTGACGTCCTGGCCGCTCTTGCGGTGTGGGGAGCCGACATCGGCGCGGATGACCTCGCCAGCCTGCTGCCCGCTTGGGCCGAGGGGGCCGACGAGCCACTGGTGCGGGCCATCTCCTCCGGCCTGGTCCGCCGCGACCCGGCCGGCACGATCGGATTCAGCCACGACCTGTTCCGCGACGTGACCTACGGAGAGCTGGCCGAGGACCAGCGCCACGGTCTCCACCGGCGGGCCGCGGAGGTGCTCGCCGCCGGTGGTTACCGGCCGAGCCTGGTCGCCGACCATCTGCTGAAGTCGGCCGGAACCGACCGCGACGCGGCGGTCATGGCCGCCTTGCACGAGGCGGTGGAGGCGACCCGCGCCCACGCGCCGGAGATCACGGCCGGCCTGCTCGAGGACGTCGCCGCGATCGGCGCGGGCATCCCCGACCAGTTGCTGCTGGACCATGCGCTGGCGCTGTTCCACCGGGGCCACGGCCAGTCCGCCGAGACCCTCATCCGTGAGCGGATGAGCACGGTAACCGACCTCGGGGTGGCGGTCCAGCTGCAGGCGACTCTGATCTCCTCCCTGTTCAACCGGGCCGACGTCCCGGCGGCCCTGGAGGTCATGGACAGCACGATTGCCATCCCGGGCCTGCCGAGCCCGACCGTCCGCAGGCTGCGGGCCAATCGGGCCAGCCTGCTGGCCCTGGCCGGGCGCCCGCTCCCGGACGCCGAGCTTGAGGCGATGCTGGCCGGGTACGTGGCCGCGGGCGACACGGACGCCCAGGCCACCCAGCTGGCCACGCTGGCCATCGGCGCCTTCCTGGCCGGCCACCCGCACCGGGCGCTGGAATTGTGGCGTGAGCGGGACAAGCTCGGTCCCACCGCAGGGCACTTGCAGGGCGCGTCCTGGGCGATGATGATGCCCGCGACGTTCGAGCTGGCGGCCTCTGGGCCACCTGCGGCCCGGACGGCGCTGGCCCGGGCCCGTCGTCTGGCCGCGGAGCGGTCAGCCCCGTGGCTCGAACCGGTGCTCGGCTTCACCGCCGGGATCATCGCCTTCGTCGCCGGCGACTGGGACGACGCCGCGGCCGAGCTGGACTCGGCCTTCGAGCAGGCAGAGGAGACGGGGACCGGGTGGATCTCGCAGCCGACCGGCGTCCGCGCCTACATTGACGCGCACCGTGGCCACACCGGCCTGGCCCGGATCCGGCTGGAATCGTTCCGGCACCGAGGCCTCCCGCTGCACTTCGGGCACGACCGGCCCGGCTGGGCCGAACTGGCCGTGCTGGAAGCCGAAGGAGCCCTTCGGCCGGCCAGCACGCTGGCCCGTACGGTGTGGGCCGGGGCCCAGACCAATCCTGGCCGCTGGCTGGCCGATGTGGTCCCCGACGTGACCCGGATCGCGCTGGCCGCGATGGACCGGCGGCTGGCCGGCCAGATCGGCGACGAGGTGGCCGCGCTGTGCCCGCCCGACACCGCCCGCCTGATCCAGGGCATGCTCACCGCCGATCCGGACGCGATCGAGGAGGCGGCCGCGGAGTTGGGCCGCGCGGGCCGCGGCTCAGCCGAGGCCGCGGCCCGCGAGGAACTCGCGTGCGCGGCCGCCGCCGCCGGGGACAAGGAACGGGCTGTGGTGGCCCTGGAGGTGGCGCTGGCCAGTTACCAGGACATGGGCGCCATCACCGATCGGGACCGCGCCCTGGCCCGGGCCCGCGCCCTGGGCATCCGCCGGAGTTCCCGGGAGGCCCACCGGGAGGTACGCTCCGGCTGGGAGGCCCTGACCGCAACCGAGATCCGGATCGCCACCCTGGTCCGCGAGGGCCTGACCAACCGCGAGATCGGCACCCGGCTGTTCGTCTCACCCCGGACCGTCCAGACCCACGTCTCCCACATCCTGCAGAAAACCGGCCTGCGCTCCCGGGTCGACATCGCGCGCTTCACCGAAGCCTAGAGCGGCCACCCGGCCAATCGGGTCAGCCGGCCGGATCAAACCAGGTGTCTCCGGCGGGCAGCAGCCGGCTGGCTTCCTGTGGGCCCCAGCTGCCCCGGGCGTACTGCTGCACGGGCACGACGTCGCCGAGCACCGGGTCGACGATCCGCCAGGCGGCCTCGACGGTGTCCTGGCGGGCGAACAGCCAGTGGTCCCCGTCCAGCGCGGCCCCGATCAGCCGGTCATAGGGGCGGATGTCGGACCCGGGCTGCTGGGCGAACGACAGCTGCTCGGCTTGGCCGGTCCAGTCGGCGCCGGGCTTCTTCCCCTGCAGGGTGAAGCGGACGGCGGTCTCGGGCCAGATACGGAAGCTGAGCATGTTGGGTGGCGTCTCGGGCTCGACCCCGAACAGGTCCACCGGCGGGTCCTTGAAGATGGCGGTGATCTCGGTCGCGGTGACCGGCAGGCACTTGCCTGCCCGGATCACGATCGGTACCCCGGCCCAGCGCCAGGAGTTGCTGGCCAGCCGGACCGCGACGTAGGTCTCCACCGTGGAATTGGGGGCTACGCCGGCGACCTGCAGGTAACCGTCGTACTGGCCGCGGACGGCGTCTTCGGGGGTCAGGGTGCCCAGCGCGTTGACCGCGGCCTGCTTGGCGTCGCGCCAGCCGTCGCCCGAGCCGAGGCTGGCCGGCGGCTCGGCCAGCATGCTGGCCAGCACCTGCAGCATGTGATTCTGCAGCACGTCCCGGATCGCGCCGGTCCGGTCGTAGAACGCCCCCCGGTCGGCGACGTCGAACGCCTCGGCCATGGTGATCTGGATGCTGCGCACGTGGTCGCGGTTCAGCAGCGGCTCGATGGCCGAGTTGGCGAACCGGGCGAACAACATGTTCTCCAGCGCGTCGAAGGCCAGCCAGTCGTCGACCCGGAAGATCGACTCCTCGTCGAAGTACTTGTGCATGGTGTCGTTCAGCTGCAGAGATGAGGCCAGGTCGGTCCCGAACGGCTTTTCCACCATCACCCGGGCGCCGGCACTGCGCCCGGCCTCGGCGATGCCCTGGGCGATGCGGCCGAACAGCTGAGCCGGCACCTCCATGTAGTAGAGGACCTTCTGACCCGCGCCGATCTGATCCGACATGGCCTTGTAGGTGGCCTCGTCGCCCAGGTCGCCGTCGACGTACCGGAGCAGGTTCAGCATCTGGACCGCGGCCGGGTCGGCCGGGTCCATCCCGTTGAGCTTGAGCGAGGCGACGGCGTAGTCCCGGAACTGCTCCAGGCCCCAGCCGCTCTTGGCCACCCCGACCACCGGCACGTTCAGCACACCCCGCTTGACCAGCCCCACCAGCGCGGGGAAGGTCTCCAGCTTGGCCAGGTCACCGGTGGCCCCGAAGATCACCAGCGCGTCAACTTTGTCAGCCATGGCGCCCATTATGGCGGCGCACCCGTCGGCGCGAGCATCAGCCATGTGGCGGATGCCTTAACAGCTGAGCGTTTCTAGCTTCTTGGGGTATGAGGCCGCTCACGCTCATCCTCGTTTTCCTGCCGCTGATCGTCTTCTCGGTCCTGGCCCGGCTGCTGCCGGCCGGTCTCATCGGCGTGGCTGCGCTGGCCGCGGCGGCCACGGTCCTCATGACGGCGCCGGCCACCCGGCCGATCTGGCCACCCAAGGCCCTCCCGGCCAGCTGCCTGACCCTGTTCGCCCTGATCGCCGTCCTGGGTTTCGGCCTGGGCCGGGGAGGCGACTCGTGGCTGGCCACCTGGGGCGGCGCCGGCATCGGCCTGGCCGTCGGGCTGGTCATTCTCGCGCTGGTGCCGGTCAGGCCGTTCACCGAGCGGTTCGCCCGGGAAGCCACGCCGCGGGCCTACTGGTCGTCGCCGACCTTCCGGAGGGTCAATCGCGTCCTCAGCCTCGGATGGGGTGGGGCGATCTTCGCGGTGGGCCTGTCCCGGGTCACCGCGGCGGCCATCAGCCAGCACACTTCCCGCCGGGCGCCTGAGCTGCTGCTCGGCCTGATCGCGCCGGTGGTGATCATCCTCGGCGCGCTGACCTTCTCCCACGGCTGTTACCGATCGATTCAGTGAAAGGACCTACGAGCCCGATGCTTTACAAACTTGGCCGCTGGTGTTTCGCGCACCGGCGTTACGTCGTAGCCGCGTGGGTGGTCGTCATCGCGGTCCTGGCAGTTGTGGGGCTGAGCGTTAAGCAGCCGGAAAACAACTCGTTCAACGTCCCGGGCACCGAGTCGCAGAATGCGCTCAATCTGCTCGACCACAAGTTCCCCGGCACCGGTGGCGCCCAGGCCCAAGTGGTGTTCTCGGTGCCGGCGGGTACATCGCTGACGAGTTCGGCGGACCGCCGGGCGGTCGAGGCTACCGTGGCCCAGCTGCGCAAGCTGCCGCAGGTCGTGGGGGTCATCGACCCCTACCAGGCCAAGACCGTATCCAGGAATGGGCGGATCGCGTACGCCACGGTGGCCTACCCGGTCGCGGTGGCCGACGTGACGACCAAGGCCCAGACCGCGCTGCTGGACTCCGGTGGACCCGCCAAAGCGGCCGGGATCACCGTCAACTTCGGCGGGCAGGTGGCCCAGGCCACCACCAAGACCGATACCGACCTGATCGGCATCGTCATCGCCTTCCTGGTCCTGCTGATCGGCTTCGGCTCGGTGCTGGGCGGCCTGCTGCCGCTGCTGTCAGCGGCGGCCGGCGTGGGAGTCAGCATCCTGGCCCTGCAGGCGCTGACCGGGGCGATCAGCGAGCCCAGCGTGGCCCCGACCCTGGCCACCATGATCGGGCTGGCGGTCGGGATCGACTACGCGCTGTTCGTCATGAACCGGCACCGGCAGCAGATCGTCGGCGGCATGGACCCGGAGGAATCGGCCGGGCGGGCGATCGCGACATCCGGGGCTTCGGTTTGTTTCGCCGGGACCACGGTGCTCATCGCGCTGGCCGCGCTCAGCATCGTCAACATCCCGTTCCTGACCGTCATGGGCCTATCCGCCGCCGGAGCGGTCGTGGTGGCCGTGCTGGCCGCGATCACCCTCATGCCCGCCATGCTCGGCTTCACCGGCCACCGGCTCATCTCGTCCCGATGGGCGCGCGGAAAGATCAAAAAGGCCGGGCGGCCGGGCTATGAGCCAGCGTCCTGGCGCTACGCCTCCGCACTGCGGAAGATACCGATCCTGGTCGTGCTGGCCGGCATCGTCGTCCCGTTGATCGTGGCGATACCGGCGATGCACATCCGCCTCGGCCTGCCCGACCAAGGCTCGCAGCCGACGAGCCAGACGACCCGGCGGGCCTACGACCTGGTCAGCGACGGGTTCGGCCCCGGCGCCAACGGCCCGCTGCTGGTGGTGGTCTACGCGCCGGGCGGCATGAACGCCACCCAGAAGCACGCTTTCACCAGCTTCTACGATCAGGAAACGACCAACCTCCCGGCGGACGTGGCCGCGATCAGCAAGCCCGACCCGAACCAGGCCGGCGACGTCTACCTGATCCAGGTCATCCCGAAAACAGGTCCGAACGACCCGGCCACCACCACCCTCATCGACAAGATCCGCACGGTGACCCAGCAAGGTGAACGGACCTACGGCCTGCAGACCTCCGTCACCGGGCAGACCGCCCTCAACATCGACACCTCGGCCAAGCTGTCAGCGGCCCTCCCCGTCTACCTGGCCGTCATCATCGTGCTCTGCCTGGTCCTGCTGATCCTGGTGTTCCGGTCGCTGCTGGTCCCGCTGGCCGCCGTGGTCGGCTACGTGCTCAGCATCCTGGCCGCCCTCGGCGCGGTGACGTTCGTGTTCCAGCAGGGGCATCTGGCCAGTGCCCTGGGCGTCACCCCCGGCCCGATCCTGAGCTTCCTGCCGACGATCCTGCTCGGCGTGCTGTTCGGCCTGGCCATGGACTACGAGGTGTTCCTGGAATCGCGCATGCGCGAGGAGTCGCTGCGCAAGCGCCCGACCATCGCGGTCATCGACGGCTACACCGACAGCGCCAAAGTGGTGGGGTCCGCCGCGATCATCATGACCGCGGTCTTCG
>Ga0209112_10000026_pt1 | contig 23018 bp, 16 predicted proteins | sample TexAe_OM3H0_O3_FD_187947 | JGI IMG/M metagenome (GOLD analysis project Ga0209112, IMG submission 187947) | Forest soil microbial communities from Davy Crockett National Forest, Groveton, Texas, USA - Texas A ecozone_OM3H0_O3 (SPAdes) (version 2) | ecosystem: Environmental > Terrestrial > Soil >...
GGCGGCCAGCGAGGCGAACGCGTCGACCGCCAGCCGGTGGAACTCGTCGAGCGGGTTCTGCCGGCCCAGCGCACGCAGGTGAATGCTTTCCCGGATGTCGGCCAGGTATGCCAGGTGGTCGGCCCAGCCGCGGTCGAGGTGATAGAGCATGATCAGCCGGCACGTCTTCTCGAGGCGTTCCTCAGACAGGTCCTCCGAGAGCTCCTTGTACCGCTTGGGAGCCAGCTCGGCGAGTTCCTCGCGCGCGGTTGCGGTGCGCAGCAACGTGTTACGCCGATCGACGATGATGGCGCGCTGCTGGGCGATCAGCTGGTTGTAGCGCCAGGTGTTGGCGTGCACGTCCAGCATCCGGCCCTCGGCGACGCGCTGGGCGTGGTCGAGCAGCCCGGCCGCCTTCGGGCTGACGATCCGGCCGTCGTCGTCGGTCTGGGTGGGCAGCTTGTTGTGGTCGAGGTTGGCCGCAACGACGTCGTCTTCCCAGCTCGAGAAGTACACCGACGACCCAGGGTCGCCCTGGCGCCCGGCGCGACCGCGCAACTGGTTGTCCAGCCGCTCGGTGTGATGCCTTCCGGTGCCGACCACGTGCAGCCCGCCGAGTTCGGCGACCCGGTCGTGATCGGCCTCGTCGGAGCCACCGAGCCGGATGTCGGTACCCCGCCCGGCCATCTGCGTCGATACCGAGACGACGCCGTATTTGCCGGCCTCGGCGATCACCTGCGCCTCTTCGGCGTCGTTCTTGGCGTTGAGCACCACCGCGGGCACGCCGCGACGCAGCAGCCGCTCGTGGATCTCCTCGGACTCGGCCACATCGCGGGTGCCGACCAGCACCGGCTGCCCCGTCTCGTGCACCTCGGCGATGTGCGCGATGATCGCGTCGTTCTTGGCGGCGGCGGTGATGTAGACCCGGTCGGACTCGTCTTCGCGAATGTTGGGCTTGTTCGGCGGGATCGGTGACACGCCGAGCTTGTAGAACTGGCGCAGCTGCTCACCGGCGGCCAGCGCCGTTCCGGTCATGCCGCATACGGTCGCGTAGCGGTTGATCAGCGCCTGCACGGTGATCGTGTCGAGCACTTCGCCGGTTTCGGTGGTCTCGATGCCCTCCTTCGCCTCGACGGCGGCCTGCAGGCCGTCGGGCCAGCGTTGCAGCTGCGCGATGCGTCCGCGTGAGGCGTTGATCAGGTGCACCGCGTCGTCGCGGACGATGTAGTGGATATCCCGCTGCAGCAGCACATGCGCGTGCAGTGCGACGTTGACCTCGGTCAGGGTGGTGCCGACGTGCTCCTCGGAGTAGAGGTCGATACCGCCGAGCGCCTTCTCCACCTTGCGCGCCCCGGCATCGGTCAGGTGCACGTTGCGGCTGTCCGAGTCGGTGTCGAAATCGGTCTCTGCGGACAGCTCCCCGACCAGCTTGATGATCTCCAGCCGCGGCGTCTCCCGATGGGTTGTGCCCGCCAGCACCAGAGGCACCAGCGCCTCGTCGACCAGCACTGAGTCGGCTTCGTCGATCAGGGCCACGTCCGGATTCGGTGACACCAGGTCGTCGACGTCGGTCACCAGCTGATCGCGCAGCACGTCGAAACCGATCTCGTTCACCGAGGCGTAGGTGACGTCGCAGGCGTACGCGGCGCGGCGATCCTTGCTCGTCGACTCGGCCGTGATCCAGCCGACGGTCAGCCCCATCGCCTCCAACAGCGGGCCCATCCACTCCGCGTCGCGCCGAGCGAGGTAGTCGTTGATGGTCACCACGTGCACGTGCCGCCCGGCCAGGGCGTAGCCCGCCGCCGCGATCGCGCCCGCCAGCGTTTTGCCCTCACCGGTGGCCATCTCGATCACGTCGCCGGCGAGCATCCGCAACGCCCCGAGGAGTTGGACGTCGAAGGGGCGCAGGCCGGTCGCCCGCTCCCCCGCCTCGCGGGCGATCGCAAGGAATTGCGAGATGTCGTCGGACTCCGCCAGCTCCTCGAGTTTGAGCAGTCCCGCGGCTTTACGCAGCTGCTCGTCGGTGAGGTCGGCGGCCTCCTCGTCGTATTCCGACGCGTCGGTCACCTGGGACAACGAACGGCTGCGGTTCTTTTCGGTACTTGCCCCGAGCATCCGCCAAAATCGGCTGCTCAGGCGGCTCGGTTGAGCGCGGGTGGTCTTTGGCACAGGTCAACGGTACGCGGTGAGCAGTCGCACTAGCTCAGGCCAGGTTCGAGCGTCGCGGATACGCGATGGTCGGGTCGGTGAGCACGTTGACGACCGACGGCAGGCCGCTGGCGAAGGCGCGTTCCAGCGCGGGACGAAGCTCGGCGGGCGCGGTCACCAGCTCGCCGTGGCCGCCCAGGGCGCGCACCACCTCGTCGTACCGCGTCCCCGGGCGCAACTCCGCGACCACCGAATACCCGTACAAGGCTTCCATCGGGTGTTTTTCGAGCCCCCAGATCCCGTTGTTGCCGATCACCGACACGACCGGCACCTGGTGACGGACCAGCGTGTCCCATTCCATGCCGCTGAAGCCGAATGCGCCGTCGCCCTGCAGCAGCACGACCTGCCGGTCGGGTCGGGCCAGCTTGGCGGCCAGCGCGTAACCGGGACCCGAACCCAGGCAGCCGAAGGGCCCACTGTCCAGCCAGCACCCGGGCTGATAGCTGTCGATCACCCGGCCTGCGTAGGACCCGAAGTCGCCGGCGTCGATGACGACGATGGCGTCGCGGTCCAGCATGGGCGCGAGCTCTGCGTACACCCGCATCGGATGCAGCGGGACGCGGTCGTCGGCGAGCTCGGCCTTCTCTTTGGCGCGCGCGGTGGTCTCGGCCGCGCGCAGCTCGTCGATCCAGTCCGGGTGATCGGTGCCCGTTGCGGTGGCCAGCGCCGCGAGGATCGATAGGAGGTCGCCGTAGAGCTCGGCCTCAACCGGCCGGGGATGATTGCGTCCGGGACGGACGCGGTCCGCAACGACGAGCCGGGTTTGCGCCCCGAACACCCCGCCGAAGCCGAGCCGGAAATCCATGGGCACACCGACGATCAGCGCAACGTCGGCCTCCCCCAGGGCTTTTCCACGAACCCGCGAGAACGCCAACGGGTGGTCGGCGGGAACCGCCCCGCGCGCCATCCCGTTCATCAGCACCGGGATTTGGAGTTCTTCGGCAAGACGTAGCAGCGCCACCTCGCCGTGTCCCCACCAGACGTTGGTGCCCGCCATGATCACCGGCCGCTTCGCGGCAGACAGCAGGGCGACGGCACGACCAAGGGCCTGGGCATCGGGCGCGGGTCCCGGCGGCAGGTCGGCAAGAGCCCCGGGTCGCCCGTCGTCGTCGGAGGTCGAAAACACGTGGTCCATTGGGAAATCGACGAAACCGACACCCGACGGCGCGCCGACGGACGCTCGCAGCGCCTCGTCGACAAGTCGGCCCGCATCGTCGGGTGACTGCGCGGTGGCGGCGAAGCGGGCCAGCGGCGCCACGAACGGCACGTGGTCGATCTCCTGCAGCGAGCCCATGCCCCAGCGCTGCGCCGGCGCTCGACCGCCCAGCACCACCAGCGGCGACTGGTTCTGCTGCGCCGCCGCCATCGCGCTCATCCCGTTGGTGACGCCAGGTCCCGCGGTCAGCGCGGCTACGCCGGGCACCCGCGTGACCTTCGACCACCCCTCGGCGGCGAAGGTCGCGGTCTGCTCGTGGCGGGTGTCGACCAGCCGAATGCCCTCGTCACGGCAGCCGTCGTACACGGAGAACAGGTGGCCGCCCGAGAGCGTGAAGACGGTGTCGACACCACTGGCCCGCAGCCGCCGGGCGACGAGTCGGCCGGCGTGCAATGTTTGTGTGGGGACGGCGTCGGTAGTCATCACCGCAGCCTATCCAGATCCTTCGGGTACCTTCGCCCAAGGATTTGAAGTTGGGGAGCGCTCTGAAAACCTCGATCGTAAGGAGACGTCGACCATGGGCCCGAAGCTGTTCAAGCCATCGATCGACTGGTCGGCGGCACCCATGGAGTCGCTGCGGTGGGTCGGGATCGCCTGGGTGATCGGCGCGGTCGTTCTGTTCGGCGTGCTGGTTCTGTTCCGGTATCTCACGCCGTGGGGGCGGCAATTCTGGCGGATCACCCGCGGGTACTTCGTGGGAGCCAGCAGCATCCGGGTGTGGCTGATGCTCGGGGTGTTGTTGCTGTCGGTGCTGTTGTCTGTGCGGCTGACGGTGTTGCTCAGCTACCAGGGCAACGACTTGTACACCGGAGTGCAGAAGGCGGTACAGGGCGTCGCGGCCAACGACGCCAGGGTCAAAGAATCCGGGATTCACGGCTTTTGGATGTCGATCCTGATCTTCAGCGTGCTGGCCACCCTTTACGTCATCCGATTCATGGTGGACATCTATCTGACGCAGCGCTTCATCATCGCGTGGCGCATGTGGCTGACCGCCCACCTCACCGACGACTGGCTCGCCGGTCGGGCGTATTACCGGGATCTGTTCATCGACAACACCATCGACAACCCCGACCAGCGCATCCAGCAAGACGTCGACATCTTCACCGCCAATGCGGGCGCCACCCCGAACGTCCCGTCCAACGGGACTGGCAGCACCTTGCTGTTCGGTGCCGTCAACGCGGTGGCCTCGGTCATCTCGTTCGCCGCGATCTTGTGGAACCTGTCGGGAAATCTGGACCTGTTCGGCGTCAATCTTCCGCGCGCGATGTTCTGGACCGTTCTGATATATGTGCTGATCGCCACGCTGGTCGCAGTCTGGTTAGGTCATCCGCTGATTTGGCTCAGCTTCAACAACGAGAAACTCAACGCCGCATTCCGCTATGCGCTGGTGCGCTTGCGGGATGCCGCCGAGGCGGTGGGCTTCTACCGCGGCGAGCGGGTCGAACGCGCGCAGCTGTGGCGGCGCTTCACCCCGATCATCGAGAACTACCGCAAGTTCGTGCGCCGAACCATCATTTTCAACGGATGGAACTGGTCGGTGTCACAGGCAATTGTCCCGTTGCCGTGGGTGATTCAGGCGCCGCGCCTGTTCGCGGGCCAGATCGACTTCGGTGACGTCGGCCAGAGTGCGACCGCGTTCGGCAACATTCACGATTCACTGTCGTTCTTCCGCAACAACTACGACGCGTTCGCAGCCTTCCGGGCGGCCATCCTCCGGTTGCACGGTCTGGTCGACGCCAACACGCGGGGCCGCGCGCTGCCGACCATGTTGGTCAAGGCCAGCGAGGAGACGGCGGTCGAACTTCGCGACGTCGAGGTGCGCACGCCGGCTGGAGACCGGCTGATCGACCCGCTCGATGTCCAACTCGCCGAGGGGGATTCGCTGGTGATCACCGGACGCTCGGGCGCCGGCAAGACCACGCTGCTGCGCAGCCTGGCCGAATTGTGGCCGTACGCTTCCGGGACGTTGTGCCGCCCCGACGGCGACAACGCGACGATGTTCTTGTCGCAGTTGCCCTATGTGCCGCTGGGCAATCTGCGGACCGTGGTGTGCTACCCGAACTCACCGGACTCCATCGCCGACGAAGAGCTGCGCGACGTGCTCAACAAGGTGGCGCTGGCGCCGCTGATCGGCCGGCTCGACGAGGAGCAGGACTGGGTCAGAGTGCTCTCCCCCGGAGAGCAGCAGCGTGTCGCCTTCGCGCGGATCCTGCTCACCAAGCCGAAGGCGGTCTTCCTCGACGAGGCCACCTCCGCGCTGGACGAGGGACTGGAATTCGCGCTCTATCAACTGCTGCGCTCCGAGCTGCCGGACTGCGTCGTCGTCAGTGTCAGTCACCGGCCCACCGTCGAGCAGCATCACGAACAAGAACTCGAACTGCTCGGCGGCGGTCCGTGGCGGCTGGGTCCGGTCGACGAAACCAGGCAACCCGCACCGGTATAGCACCAGGGGCTATTGCGCCCGCGCCGCGTGCGCTCCGGCGCGGCGCCCGAAGAACGAGCCCTCCCCCAACTGCGTACCGCTGGCATAACCCTTGCCGTCCTGGGCGATGTTGGACGCACAGGCCCCGGCCGCGTACAGGCCGGGAACGGTGGTGCCGTCCTCGCGCAGCACCTGCCCGTCGACCGATGTGGCCAGGCCGCCGATGGTGAAGCCGGCATACATCGCCTTGCCGAGGGACATGTCGAACGCGCCCCACGGCCCTTTGTCTTGGGCCGCAAGGAATTCGGGCTGCTTGTGGAAGTCGGGGTCCTCACCGCGCGCGGCGTAACTGTTGTAGCGGTCCAGCGTCGCGACCAGATTCCCTTCCGGGATGCCAAGTGCGGCTTCCATTTCCAGGACGGTCTCCCAGCCGTCGATCAGTGGGACCAGCGGCATCTTGGGGTGCTCCAGGTGTGCCTCGTCGACGATCAGATACGCAGCGCTGTCGGGCTGATCCATGATGAACCCGGATGTCCGGGAATGGTAGGAGTCTTCGGCGACGAACCGCTGACCGAGCTTGTTCACGACGATTCCGGTCAGCAGGATCGACGGCGGGTATGGCGGAGCGGTGATGAAGATCTGATCCATGTGCTGGGTCGCACCGCCGGCCGATACGCCCATCCGGATGCCAAGGCCGTCGTCGTAGGTGTTGCCGAGCACGAACGGCTTCTCGGCCAGCTTCGGGGTGTAGGTGGCCACCATGTCCGGGTTCATCACGAATCCCCCCGCAGCGATGATCACCGAGTTTGCTTTGATCGCACCGGTTTCGGAGAACTGCTTCCACGCCACACCGGCCACCGCCCCCGATCCGTCCATGACGAGCCCGGTGGCCCCGGTCTCGTACCGGATTTGCACGCCCAGGCTCGCCGCCCGTTTCAGCAGTAGGTCGATCACCATCGAAGCCCCGCCGGTGTCGCCGGGCACCGGCACTTTGTGGCCGCGCGGCGCCGGGACCGCCTTCTCCAGGAACGGCCACACCTTCTCGTTTCCGGTGAACATCAGCCCCTCGGTGTTGGGCTGGATCACCGCCTTGCCCGGGAAGTAGCTGCGCTCGAACTGAAAACCCAGCTCCTCGAGCCAGTTGAAATGCTCGACAGAGCCTTCGCAGTAGGCGCGAATCTTGGCTTCGTCCGGTTGCCGCGACACCGCGACCAGGTACTTGTACATCTCCTCGGGCGAGTCGGTGTGGCCGGTCGCCTCCTGAACCGCCGTCCCGCCACCCAGGTAGAAGTGGCCTCCCGCAAGCGAGGTGGTGCCGCCCGCCGCGGCGGCGCGCTCGAGCACCAGCACCCGCGCGCCGGCCGTCGCCGCGCTGACCGCGGCGCAACCGCCTGCGATCCCGAAGCCGATCACCACCACGTCGACCTCATCGGACCACGACGTGACGTCGTCCACACTGACCGTTTCCGGGATCTCCGTGCTCACCGCTGCTCCTGTTTGATGTAGTCGTAGAACGCCCTCATCTCGGGCGCGACGTAGGCGAACTCCAAAAACGGCACTCCCGCCTGTGGCGTTGATACATAGGCGAATTGGATCCCGCCGGGCATCACGCCTCGCTGCACCACGCTGGCACCGAGGTCGACGGCCTGGCTCAGCGCCGCTTCGAGTCCCTCAGGACTCTCGGCCTCCGTGCAGATGTGGTGTAAACCAGGCCCGCAGTCGGCCAAAAAGTCACTATAGATGTTCTCACCGCTGACCGGTTGGATGAGTTCGAGTTGCATGTCTGCGAGGTAGCTCAGTGAGATGGTCGCGATGAAATCGGCTGGCTTGCCAAGGTAGCTGCAGGCGTCCGGAGCAAAGTGCACCTCGGGTATCCGCACCCACTTCTTCACGCCTAACAAGCCGGTGAGGGCAGTTTCGGTGGCACCGATGTCGGCGGTGACCCAGGCGATCTGCGTCGGCGACTGAACGGGAAGCGTCATCGTCTCGAAGAATAGTCCAGTCTCACGGCCGCCAGAAAGGCCCGGAAAGACTTTGCCATGACTAGTCGCTTCGGACGCGAAAGCGCGCAGTGAACACGTTCTAATTCCGCGGGTCAGTGCTGGTTCAGCACACCCACCAGCAGCGCGAGCTGCGCGTCGAACACCCCCGCCGGATCGGTCAGGGTGTCGGTGCCGTACTGCCCGAACACCTCGAGGCTGATGGCCCCGACGACCACTGCCCACAGCAAGAAGCACTTGGCGACGACGTGGTCGTCGCCGGGGAATCCAAATTCCTGGCGAAGCCGTTCGAAATCGGATGACATCGGTTGGGGGGCAACATCATTGGTCAGCCTGATGTCGCCGGTGGCAATGCCGGCGGCCACCGCGTCGAAGAATGCCACCACGACCCGGGTGCCTGCTGGCGTCGTGCGGTCGGGCGGTGCGTGATACCCGGGCACGGGACTGCCGTAGAGCAGGGCCCAACGGGCAGGATATGTGAGGGCCCAGCGCCTTGCCGCCCGGGCGATGGCGACGACGTCGTCGCTCCACAGGTCGCCCACGTTTTCGCGCGCGCGGTCCACGGTGTCGGCCAGGTCGGAATAGGCGTCGATGAGCAACAAGGTCAGTAGCTCATCACGGCTGGACACGTACCGATACACCGCCGAGGACACCATGCCCAGGTCGCGGGCGATCGCTCGTACGGACAACCCGGCCGCGCCACGATCCACCAGCTGGCGGCGGCCGAGCTCGATGATGCTCGCCTCGATTTGCTCCCGCGTCTCCTGGCGCTTACCCACGCGGTCAGTCTGACACAACCGAGAACACCGCTCTTGTTTTCTTCCGGGGACTGTGGCAACCTGACCGCTACAGAGAGCACTGCTCTCGTTAGCGGCCCGAGAGGATGGCTCATGTCGACGCGATACGAAGAACCCAACCAGGTCGCTCAGGCGGCCAACTCGGTGATCCGCTGGCTGGCCGAGATGGGGATCAGCATCGCCGGAACCCGGGCGCTACGCGTCCGTGGTCGCAAATCGGGCAAGCAGCGCGCGGTGGTGATCAACCTGCTGACCGTCGACGGCGTGGACTACGTGGTCTCCCCGCGCGGCAACACGCAGTGGGCGCGCAACGTCAGGGCCGCGGGAGTCGTCGAAACCGGCCCGCGCTGGCGCCGGCGGCAGACCGTGGCCAGCGAAGTCGACGATGCGGCCAAACCCGAACTGCTGAAGCGCTATTTGGACAGGTGGTACTGGCAGGTCAAGGGCTACGTCGCCGGGCTGACCCCGGACAGCAGCGAGGAACAGTTGCTGGCCGCCGCACCCACGATCCCGGTGTTCGCACTGACAGCGGCGGCCACCTCGCGCTGAACGGAGCTAATGGGGACTGCGCACGCCAAGGTCCTCACGGACCTCTTCCGACGTGGCAGGCCACGACACAGCGGCCGGAAAACTCCCCCAGACGCTGTTGAAGATCCCGACAATCTGGCCGGGGCCGCCGAAGGGGGCCAGGTACACGGGTCCGCCCGAATCGCCGTTGTGGCTTTGGACCCCGTGCGACATCGTGAACCAGCCGTTGTTGACGCTTTCCACCGTCCCGCAGGTCTCACCGGTGGCCACGCCGAAATGGCAGACGGGTTGTCCGGCAACAAGCGCGGGCGTGGGGCCCGATACCAGTGCGCGGCCGCTCGGCATGATGTTGTTCGCAATGACGCTGTTGTCCAGCACAATCGCCTCATAGTCGGTGATCAACTGGTCGGTGGCCACTGTGGTGCCGGTGGGGGTGTTGTCCCGAAAGGCCGCCAGCCGGCCAATGACATTGCGGTCCCTGTCCGTGACGACTCCCGCGCCGCCTCTGCAATGGCCGGCAGTGAAGGCGATTTTCAGGGCGGGGTCGACGTAACCCAGAGTGCAGACGCGATTGTCCTGGTGAATTTCCATGCCCGGAAACACCAGTACGGGGTCGGCTTTGGCGGGCACGGGCGGCGTCGAAGGCACCAGCGTGGCAACCGCGAGCGACGCGGCGAATGCCCGCAACGCCAGGCGACGCACCACTGAACTCCGATCGACCGGGGCCCGAAAATACCGCACGCACGTCGAGATTACGGCGTAACTTCCCCCCACGCTCAACTTTTCGCCCCGTCTCGGGCCGACGTTACAGCGACGGCGCCAGCGAAGCCGGGGTATCGGATTTCCCCGCGACCTGCGGTTCCCAGCCCGGCGGCCCGAACACGTAGCCCAACCGATCCCGTAGCCGGCTTGCCGAGCGCCAGTCGCGACCAATCGCGACGTATTCGCGGGTCTGCAGTTTCCAGATGTTGAAGGTGTCCACCGGCTTCGTGAGGCCGTAATGCGGCCGGAACACTTCGGCCTGAAAGCTTCCGAAGAGCCGGTCCCAGATGATGAAGATGCCGCCGTAGTTCTTGTCCAGATACAGCGTGTCCATTCCGTGGTGGACCCGGTGATGCGAAGGCGTATTGAAGACGAATTCGAAAGGCCGCGGCAGCTTGTCGATGCGCTCGGTGTGTATCCAGAACTGATAGATCAGGTTCACCGAGAAACTGCAGAACACCATCCACGGCGGAATGCCCAACAGCGGCAACGGAACCCACATCAAGATCTCGCCGCTGTTGTTCCATTTCTGGCGGAGCGCGGTGGCGAAGTTGTAGTACTCGCTCGAGTGGTGGGCTTGGTGCGTCGCCCAAATCAGCCGCACCCGATGGGCTATCCGGTGATAGGTGTAGTAGAGCAGGTCGACACCCAGAATCGCGATGACCCACGTGTACCAACGGGTTGCCGGCAGGTGCCAGGGCGCGAGGTAGGCATAGATCGCGGCGTAGCCGAACAGGGCCAGCGCCTTCCAACCGGCGGTGGTGGCCACCGACACCAGGCCCATCCAGATGCTTGCCAACGAGTCACGGGTGAGGTGCGCCCCGGAGGCCGGCCGCGAGTTCTCGGCGGTGATGCGTTCCAGCTTGCGGGCCGCCGTCCATTCCAGGGTCAGCAGCAATAAAAAGAACGGGATGGCGAACAGCACCGGGTCCCGCATTTGCGGGGGCAGCGCGGACAACCAGCCGGACAGGACACTCACAGACATAAGACTACGACCACCGCCGCCATCGTTTGGTCGCCCAGGTGGCTCATCCGGTCCACACTGTGGCTGGTGGCAGGCTCACCAGCGAGATGAGGTGTTGAACAGGTGACCGCTGTGCTGGTCGTGGGGTCGGGGTTTGCCGGCCTGTGGGCGGCGCTCGGCGCCGCTCGCCGCCTCGACGAGCTCACCGTGCCGACAAGCACCGTTGATATCACCGTGTTGAGCCCGCGACCCTTCCACGACATCAGGGTTCGCAACTACGAGGCCGACCTGAGCGCCTGCCGCATCCCGCTCGCCGATCTGCTCGACCCTGTCGGAGTCGCCCATCTCGCCACCGAGGTGACCGCGATCGACTCCGGCGCCCGAACCGTTTCCACGTCCGGTGGCCTGACCCATACCTTCGACCGGCTGGTGCTGGCCTCGGGCAGTCACGTGCTCAAACCCGCGATACCGGGCCTGCGGGAGTACGGCTTCGACGTCGACACCTATGACGGCGCGGCGGCACTGCGGGATCACCTCCGGCGTCTCGCCGGCGCCCCGCCGGGTGCGGCGGCGGCCACGGTCGTCGTGGTCGGCGCGGGGCTGACCGGCATCGAATTATCATGCGAGCTGCCGAACAGGTTGCGCCGGTTGTTCGAGGGCATCGTTCCGCGGGTGATTCTGCTCGACCGCAACGACATCGGCTCGGATATGGGCGCCTCGGCGCGCCCGGTGATCGAACGGGCGTTGGTGGACAACGGCGTTCAGGCCGTGCCGGGAGTCACCGTCGCCGCGATCGACGAGCACGGTGTGACACTTGCCTCGGGTGAGCATCTGGAGGCGAACACCGTGGTGTGGTGTGCCGGCATGCGGGCCAGTGCTCTGACCGAGCAACTGCCCGTGTCGCGCGACCGGCTGGGCCGGGTGACGGTCGACGACTATCTGCGAGTGATCGGTGTGCCGGCGGTGTTCGCGGCCGGTGACGTGGCCGCGGCCCGCATGGACGATGACCACCTCTCGGTGATGTCGTGTCAGCATGGTCGCCCGATGGGCCGCTACGCCGGTTACAACGTCATCAGCGATCTGTTCGACGAACCGCTGCTCCCCCTTCGAATCCCTTGGTATGTAACGGTTCTCGATCTCGGACCGGCCGGCGCCGTCTATACCGAGGGATGGGACCGGGCGGTGGTGTCGCAGGGTGCGACGGCCAAGGTGACCAAGCAAACCATCAACACACGGCGGATCTATCCACCGTCGACGGGCAACCGCGCGGAGCTCTTGGCCGCCGCCGCACCGCAACTGCAGGCCCGTCCTTAGCGGCGTCCGTCCGACTGAACTTCGTCGCCCGCATACCATTGCACTGCGCGAACGCCCGGCTGCAGGGACAGCTCCGCAACCAGGCGTTCCAGTCTGGCCGGCACGTCGCCGTTCATGAGTAAGTGTGCGGTCAAGGTGATTTCGTCGTCGCTGGCGCGCCCGATGTGGATTCCGCGCAGCGTGATGTCGTTGCCCGAGGCGTGCTGGATAATCTGGGCGCGGGTGAACTTCTCGTTTTTCGGACGGGACACCACCTGCACCAGGTAGGGCTGCAGGCTCTCGTCTTCGTCGCCGGAGTCGTCGCGGTCGATCAGCCGGCCGAGCGGGCGGCCGAACAGGTGGATGGCGATGACACTGCACGTACCGATGAACGCGAACAACAGATTTCCGGAAGCGGCCAGCACGCCGATCGCCGCGGAGCACCACAACGTCGCGGCGGTGTTGAGGCCGCGGACGTTGACGCCCTCGCGCAGGATCACGCCACCGCCGAGGAATCCGATACCGGACACGACATAGGACGCGACCCTGGTTGGGCTGCTGTCCGTAGTGGCGGCCGCGTAGAGCACGAACAAGGTGGCTCCCGCGGCCACCAACGCATTGGTGCGCAGGCCCGCCCTGCGCGCACGCCATTGCCGCTCGATGCCGATCAGGGCACCACAGCCCACCCCGACCGCGAGCCGGAGCGCGAAATCAGCGACGCTCAAAGTCTGCAACGGCGCACTCCTCCCCCGGATCTCAGGGTCGCGCACTCGCCCGGCGACCCAGGGCGCAGCTAAACACGCGCAGGTGAACGGCAGATGGACCGGGGTCGAATCGGGTGCGATCCGGCCACGCACCCGAAACCTGCGGACGGTTAATTCGTTGCGTCACCGCCAACAACGTTCGCCCCCCCGCCGGCTGACGCCCCCGCTACCTCGCACCGAGTTGCTGCGGGCAATAAACTTTCGCGACGACCGGGAGAAACGGGGTTGCGTGGACGGTGGTGAGTCCGGGATCGCGGCTGCTGGGTGAAGCCTGTCTCGTGGACGTCCGGGTCGCCGCGAGCAGGCGGCGACGCCGAGGGCGACCGCGAATCGCTGTCAGCGGATTCGGTTGTCCGCCAAGATTTTTGGCGGGTGCCGGACGCCCGGGATCATGCCTTGGAGAGTTGGTGTGGGCAATAGAACTTCGCCGAGATCATGGCGAAATTCGATGCCATCTCCATGTCCATCCCGGGATTGTGGGTCTTCACGTCGTGGACCAGCTCCAATCCAGACTCGCCGTTGTTCAGGCACGAGCACACCGCCCTTCCGGCGGCGACGGCCGAATCGGGGCTGTTGAAGCTGAAGCCGGCCTGGTGCAGTGCGGCGAGGAAGCCTCCGTCGTCGCCGTCCGGGTCGGGCGGCGGATCGGCGTAGGCCGGGGCGGCGAGACCCACCATGGCGATGACACCCAAGAGCGCTAGTAGTCGCTTCATCACTGACTCTCTTTCGGCCCGATTTTGACGTTCTTGCCTGGACGAATGTTGCTGTCCCCTAACCGGATTGCGTATCTGCGGGCAGCACCTTGGATTTGTCGCCCTTTTTCAGGTGCACCGCGTGGATGCCGGGTTTCTTCGCCAGCTGCTCGAGCAAGGCGTCCAGGCCTGCTTGGTCGACGTTGTGGTGCTGCACGGTTTCGGGCTTCTCCGAGATCTGTGCGACCAGTCGCTTGAGTTGCTCCGGTGATTGCTTGTCTTTGAGGTCCTTGATCGGCGTCATGCGGTTGCGGACACCGGCTTTGACCACGGTGGGGCCCCCGGCGCCCAGCGCGCTTCCCAGCATCCCCGCCATCCCCATCGAGCTGAACAGGCTGCCCTCGCCCAGTGCGGCCGCGGGTATCGCCTCGGGCCCAGCGGCCGACAGGGCGGCGGCCACCGTGCGGATGGCCGGGGTGGCCGAGGCCCAGCTGGGCGGCACAGACAGCTTCCCGACCAAAGTGCCGCGGGCAAAACCCGCGGTCGGACTCAGCGCGTCGTACAGCGTGCCCCGGCCGAATCCCAGCGCTCCCAGCCCGGCGCCCAACGCATCCTTGGGTAGCGCCCCGTAGGCGACCGGGGGGGAGAACTTGAGCCACTGCGACAGCGGGAAGTTGATCAGCAAACCGACGTCGTTGAACTGCGTGGTCAATCCCAGCGGCACCTTCACGGCGTTGTACATGCCCGTGTAGAACGCCGCCCCGCCCGGCACGGTGTTAAAGAGGTCCGTCATGAACGTTTGGTAAAGGTAGGCGAGGTTCGCGGGGATCGAGAACGGCCCGGTGTACGGCAGAGTCGTGGTGGCGGCCTCTTTGACCGCATTCGCCACGCCGCCGGCCGCGGTGCCGGTCGACTGGCTCACCGCCGCAGCCTGCGTCCCCGCGCCCGACTCGTTGGTGGTCTGCGGCGCCGGGGTGAACTGGTTCAGACCGTTGGATGCGGTCGCCGATGATGCGAAGTAGGCGTCCATCGCCGCGGCGTCCTGAGCCCAAAAGTCGCTGTATTCGGCCTCATTCGCCGCGATCGCCGCGGTGTTCTGCCCGAACAGATTGGTCGCCACGAGTTGCGTTAACAGCGCACGGTTCTCCGCGATCACCGCAGGCGGCACGTGTGCGGCGAACGCCGTCTCGTAGGCCGCGGCCGCCGAGGTGGCCTGGGCGGCGGTTTGCGCGGCCTGTGTCGCGGTGTGCTGCATCCAGGCCACGTAGGGGGTGGCCGCCGACGCCATGGCGATTGACGATGGACCCAGCCACGGTCCACTGGTCAGGCTCGAGATCACCGATGAGTAGGAGGCCGCGGTGGACTGCAGTTCGACGGCCAGGTTCTCCCATGCCGTCGCCGCGGCCACCAGTGACTCCGCTCCCGGTCCGCTGTACATCCGGCCCGAGTTGAACTCCGGCGGAAAAGCTCCGTAAAACATGTCGGTACCCCTTACCTGCTGGCGGACGCTTGGTTGGAAGGCAGTCGTCACCGCGGTTCAGTCTTCGAGGCACGGGATGACGATGATGGTGGCCGTCGCGGGGTCAGCCTCAGCGACGCCACCGCCCAGCGAGCCGGCCGCCGCGGCTGCGCCCGCCATCGGCCGGGTCGCGCCCGCGGCAACGGCGCGACCCGCGAGGCCGGACAGGCCCATCTGGTTGAAGACGCCTTCCTCGCCGATCAGCGAGGCGGCCGGAGCCGCCGCCACGTTGGCGGGGAACACCTGCGCGAGCGTTCTGATCGCAGGTGCGGCTTCGGTCCAGCCCTGGGGCACTGACATGCTTCCGACCAGGGCCGCTTTGCCCATGGACCCGGTGACCGGCCCGGCACCGATCGCGGAGCTGAGCATGGGCTTGGCCGCACCGCTGGTCAGCGGCGCCAGCGCGCCGGAGATGGCTTTCGGACCCGCCAAGTAGGCGGCGGCGCCCTGGCCGTTCTGGCCCCACGCGTATGCCTGCCCGAAGGACAGGAACGGCCCGCCGGGAATGGTGCTCCACGACTGCGGGGAGTACACCCCGGTGACGACCGACCAGAACTCGTTCCAATTGGTCACCGCCGGCGGCAAGGTCAGTTCCCCGGTCGAAGTCGAGGAGCCGGCCGCTGCCGTCACGGCTTGTGCCCCCGGCTGCATCGTGCCGCTCGCCTGCGACAACTGGGCGGCGGTGTTCGAGCTGGACTGTGCGGTGGACTGGGTGACCGCGGCCGCCTGCGTGGGCCCGGCCGCTTCGTTGGTGGTCGTCGGGGGCTCGGTGAAGGGCGTCAGCTGCGACGCGGTCGCGGACGACGCCGCGTAGTCGTACATCGCGGCGGCATCCTGGGCCCACATCTCCATGTACTGGGCCTCGGTGGCGGCAATAGCCGGGGTGTTCTGCCCCAGGATGTTGGTGGCGATCAAAGTCGCCTGCAGAGCACGATTGGTCGCGATCACGGGCGGCGGCACCGTCGCCGCGAACGCCGCCTCGTAGGCGCCCGCGGCGATCTTGGCCTGGGCGCCGGCCTGCTCGGCCTGCGCACCGGTGGCGTTGATCCAGGCGACGTACGGCGCCGCGGCCGAGGCCATCGCTATCGACGACGGACCGGTCCACGGACCCGTGGCCAGAGTTGCGATCGTCGAGCCGTATGACAGGCCGGTGGCCTGCAGTTCCGCGGCCAACTCGTCCCACGCCGCCGCGGCGGCCAGCAGCGGTTCCGACCCCGCGCCCACGTACATTCGCCCGGAGTTGATCTCCGGTGGAAGCGCCCCAAAATCCAACATCTACTACCTCCGGTCCCTCGAGTGGCCGCCAGGGTAGGCGCGGCTGTGCGGCCTCGGCCGCAACCGCAGCGCAGTTCTAATGAAATCCATCAAATTCACCATCGAGTTCGCTCGTTAATTTCGCAGCTCCAAGCCCATCGACCCTTGCTCGCTCGACCCGAAGCCCCTCAGTCATTAACGCAAGCAGCCCCATCAAGTCGTCTCGAATATAATGACGACCATTATCGAGAGGTATTCAGTAGGATGCGATTCCGTCGATTCTTAACTGCCATAGACTGACCTGTGGAAGGACGAATATGCCGGATTCAATAAGCTGATAAGCTTGGTCATTTGTCGTCTAGAGTGGAAAATCAGATGTGCACGAACCCTTTTGTTGCACGGGCTACAAAACCGATTAATTCCATGCACTCCAAATGCGGTATTAAACTTTTGTGAATCACCCTGGTCGTTGCCCAATGCAGCGAGATTCGACCGGATCTGACCGCTAAAAGGCCGTCAACCGACTGCTCGGTCTGACGCCACCGATAGTGGCTCGTTGCCGGCGTCGGGTTTTCCAACAGCCGTCGCAGACGACGAGCACCCGTCGCCCTGTTCGTCATCGCGGAAGCAACTCCTATCCCGCGGCCGGAGGGCGCGCCACGAACGTGGGCCGGAAGCCGTACTGCGGAACGGCGCGTCCATACCCCGGCCCGGCCGAGCTCCCGAACGGGATCCCGGGCATACCCGCCGCCAGCGCCGGCGGTGGCGCCGTCATCGGCGTGCCCCCCAACGTCGAGGCGAGTGGGTTGGTCAACGGTGCGGGAGCGGTCCAGCTCGGCGGTACCGACAGCGGCCCAATCAAAGAGGCCCGCCCCAGGCCTGCCGACACCGAGGAGCCGGCGCCGCCCAGACCCGCCAAGCTTGAGAGACCCCGGGTACCGAGTCCTGCAGCGGCCGACGGTGCGGCCTCGGCGGCGACGTCGGCCGAAGCGCCGGTGCTGGTGCCCATGAGCGTCGAGCCCGTCACCGCCTGAACGACTTGCGTCGGGTTGAAGGCGCCGGTCGAGGTCAGCGTGTTCCAGAAGTTGCTGTTCGGGTCCAGGATCGACGCGAGACCGGACGTCGACGACGTCGACGACGTCGACGAGTTCGAGCCCGCCGGCGAGGCGAGACTCTGCAACGCATTCGGCACGGCCGTGCTCAGGTGCGACAACGTCGTTTGGTGGTTTCCGACCGAGGTGCCGGTAGCCGCAGCGACCGCGGCCGCCTGATCGGCCGGGCCGTTGGAGCTGGTGTTCTGCCGCGGGTCGGTGAACGGGGTCAGCCGGGTCGCGGCCGCCGAAGAGCCGGCGTAGCCGAACATGGCCGCCGCGTCTTGCGCCCACATTTGCGAGTACTGCGCTTCGGTCGCGGCGATCGCAGCGGTGTTTTGCCCCAAAACATTGGTGGCGACCAGCGTCGCCAGCTGTGCACGATTGGCCGTCACCACCGGCGGAGGCACCGTCGCGGCGAACGCCGCCTCAAAGGCCGTCGCAGCCGCTTCGGCTTGCGTGGCGGTCCGCTCGGCGTGGGCGGCTGTCTCGGTCATCCACGCCACATACGGGGCCGCGGCGGCCGTCATCGCCGCCGACGCCGGACCGCGCCATTCTTCGCCCGTCAGCGCTGAAACGGTGGAGCCATACGATAGTGCTGCCGAACGCAATTCTGCGGCCAACGCATTCCAGGCCGAGGCCGCGGCCAACAGTGGACGCGATCCCGCACCTGAGTACATGCGTGCGGAATTGATTTCGGGTGGAAGCATTCCGAAATCCAGTGTTGCGAACATCGTTAGCCCCCTCTCTTAAAAGCTGCATTTTGTGTCGGAGTTCTGGTGGACGCATACGAACTGCCACGTGCATGCAATATCGTCGTGAATAGCTCGTGAACGGCCGCCCGTTGTGCGCTACCCGACGCATGGCGGCGGCGCACTGAATTGTGTTGTGGCACAATTGGATACCTGGCTGATGCGCGAAGGCGGATGTGCTTCTTTTGCGGTTGCCAGGGTCGGATCAGATGCGGGTATGCCGGCTGCAGTTTCTTCCAACCGGCCAGCGATCGTTGACTATTCCGCGCATCCTGCGCCCACCGCCATAGCGCGGGAACGAATTATCCGGAAATGAGCACGTTCAGGCTTGGAAAATAGCGCCGGGGTCGGATCGCAACGAAATGATCGCTGATCTGGAATGCGGACTATCGCCGGGACTCATTTCGTCTCACCTCCTCACAGCCAGGGCATACGGGGATGCCATATGGTGCACGCGGAGAGGATGGCCCAAGCACAGAGACTTGAGCGCAACACCCCTCTCGACAGAGCTTTGGCACTACACGGCGTATCCCGTTCGCATTAGAACCGGAAGCCACTTGGGCTCGACCCTTAAGCCGGGAAGAGCTGTCCTGACCCTGGGCGTCTTTCGACGTTCGAGGTCAGTGGCCTGTATCCGTGTAGACGCCTCACCTAGCGAGGTGCATACCGAGACATGGTGACACCGCACGGAGGGCGAGTCAAACCCAGTTGGCAGTGACACACGTTCCGGCGCGATGGTGCTGAGCAGCAACGTGTCGCTTTCGGTCAGCCCGCGGCCGGCGGGCGCGGCATCACGGTCACGTGGAATCCATAACGCGGTCCGTTGCCGAAGTGGCGTCCGGGCGCAGCCGCCGCGGGCACTCCCGGCATTCCGGGTACGGCGGCAGGACTCTCCGGGAGCGCGGAGCTGTTCCACCCGCCACCGGCGACCGCCGCACCCGCGTGATTCTCGACCTGGGCGGCCGCCGTCCAGCTTTGCGGAACCGACAGGTGTCCGACGAGAGCCGCTTTGGTCATTCCCGCGGACAACCCTCCCGCGGGAATCATCCTGGGCACCTCGGGCGTAATCGCGCTCGCGAACGCGGGGATGCTGAAGCTCGAGCCGGGTGGCACGACGGGTGCAGCAAGTCCCGGTGCCTGCAACGAGTTGATGTCCGACAGCGCGCTGATGACCGCCGGGCTGATGATGGCGGGATTGATATACCCACCCGAGACAACCCCGTTCACGAAGTTCGAGTTCAAGAAATCCGAGACCGAGCTGTCCGACGTCGCAAGGGGTGTTGAAAGTGATTGCAGCGCAGACGGAGCCGTGGACGTCAGCTTGCCCAGCACTTCCTGTGTTCCCGAGGTCGCAGTGGTGCCGGTGGTCTGGGCGACGGTCGTCGCCTGCCCGGCCTGTCCGGCCGGGTTGGTCGTCTGCGGCGCCTGCGTGAACGATGTCAGCTTGGCCGCGGCGGCCGAGTTGGCTGCGTAGCCGTACATCGCCGCCGCGTCCTGGGCCCACATTTCGGCGTACTCCCCCTCGTTGACCGCGATCGCCGGGGTGTTTTGACCGAGCACATTGGTCGCGATCAGCGTCGCCAATTGGGCGCGGTTAGCCGCGACCACCGTTGGAGGCACTGTCATGGCAAACGCGGCCTCATAGGCGGCCGCCCCGGCCGTGGCCTGCGTAGCGGTTTGCTCGGCACTGGCACCGGTCAGTCTCATCCACGTCATGTAGGGGGTTACCGCAGCGACCATTGATGCCGATGCCGGCCCCAGCCATCCTTCGCTGACCAGTCCCCCGATCACCGATTGATATAAGGCGGCCGTTGAACTGAGTTCGGCGGCCAATCCATCCCAGGCTGCTGCGGCAGCCAACATCGGCGCCGAGCCTGGGCCGAAATACATTCGGGTGGAGTTGATTTCGGGCGGCAAGGCTCCGTAGTCCATCATGAGCACACCGACCCCATCAACGGCCGCGCCTGGACCGGCGCGGGACAATCATCGGTTGACGTGGGCGAATCTGGTTGTAAGACAAGAAAAGACATCGGACTTCTCCTCATCGGAATGTCCGAGCCGGTTACGGGCGCCGGCCGATTCAGTCGGTGGATCAAACGCCATGGCCGGATCGGAAAGAACGGTTAGGGTCTCGCGCAACTACTCGTAGTCGGGTCAGTAAGCCCACCCCCCGTCCTGGTCCGGGCGCGCGGGTTCGACGCCGCCGTTACGCCGATTGCGATAACATCGGATGGCGGGATTTGTGGATTGGGCGACCCGAAAACTGGTGCGTCGCAGCAAGAGGAGACGAGCCACACCGGCCCCGGGTGACTGTCGTCGTTCGATGTGATGGCCAGTTTCCCTACGGGCACTCCCCCTACGAGTGCGTTCGTTTCATGGTCGCAGCAGGGACGGTGGGCGGCAACGCGACGAGCTACATCCGATTGTTAAATCGATGTAGCGTTCGCTGAAACCTTCAGCGACGCCGCTCGAGCATGTGCTGCGCCGTCCGGCGCCGAACTACTCCGTCTTCTCGGCCACCGCGGCGTTGAAGCCGTCGGCGAGGTCCTCCTGAGTGAGCTCCCGGAAGCGGAGCAGTTGACGCTCGGTGAACTCACCGGTATCACTGGCGAGGACCGCGTCAAGATCATCGTCGTCCAGACGGAAACTGCGGTGGTCACGGGCCTTTTCCACCACGTTGCGCACGAACCCCGCGTTGCCGAGGGTATCGATGCCGCGGATGAGATCCCCGTCTTCCGAGTAGGTTTCGTCCAGGTAATACTTGGTGTACGACGGCAATAAGGCGTGGGCCGCCTCATCGGTGATGACATCGTCGTTGTCCTGGCCCATCAACCGGGTCAGCGCGACCAGTTCGTCCGGGGTGTAGCTGAAGAACTCGATCACGGTCGAAAAACGCCGCCGCAGGCCTTGGTTCACCTCGAGCATCTTGTCCATGGCCTTGGCGTAGCCAGCGCCGAAGACCACCAGCTCGTCGCGATGATTCTCCATGTACAGCAGCAAAGTGTTGATGATCGCGTTGCCGTAGGGGTCACCTTGTTGGTAGCCCTTCTCGTGCAGCGTATGCATCTCGTCGAAGAAGACCGCCCCGCCCAAGGCGCCTTCGAGCATCTCCTCGGTGTTCTTCTCCGCGTCGGCCATGTAGCGGCCCAACAACTTGGTGCGGCTGGTTTCCACCACGAGCGGTTTACGCAATACGGTCAGGCCGCACAGCTGCTTGCTGAACGCACGGGCCACCGAGGTCTTGCCGGTCCCGGGCGGCCCCAGTAGCAAGGTGTGGCGCGAGGTCACCGGCACCGGTAGCCCCATCTTGGCGCGGGCCAGGTTCACCTTGGTCGTCGACTTGATGAGCTTGATCTCCCGTTTGGCGCGCTCCATTCCCAGCATCGCGTTGAGCTCCGCGTCGCCCTCGGCCAGGTATCTTGCGGCCTCCTCGGCGTGGCGAGCGGCCTCGGTCTCCGCACGCGTGGGCGCGCTGTCCGCATCCCACGGATCCGTGCGAGCCTCGATCGTCTCGGGATCGGTCAACACCAGGCGATAGTTGGAATTGTCCAGTGCCTCACGGGCCGGGGTGAATTTCGGATCCCGTGAGTACACCCGGCGCAGCAGTTCGACGGCCTCTTCCTCGCGGCCCAAGTGCCGAAGGCACATGCCCTGGGTGTACAGGGCGACGTTGGCCGCGCCGGGCACTCGGTCCGCTTCGACAGCGTCCTGGCCGCGGCGGATGGCCTCTTCGAAGACGCCGAGGGACGCCAGCGCCGTGGTGGCCATGGCCGCTCCGGCGGCCTTGAGCTCGGGCTGACGCCAGACCTTTCCCTCGGGGAACTGGTTGAGCACGTCCGGCCAGCGTCCGGTGCGGAAGAACAACACGCCCCGCACGTAGCTGATCAGCTCCTCTTCAAAAGGTTGGCGGGGCTCAACGCCGTCGATGAGTTCGGCAGCTTCTTCGTAGCGTTTCGCCTCGGCGAGAACGGTGGAGTACGCACACGCCAGTGATTCCACGCTGGTGACGGCCAGCCGCAGAAACAGGCCGTCGGAGACTTCGGGTCGAAACTCCAATTCGGTGACCCCGAGCCGGCGGGTCTCCCAACCGAAGGTCCTCACCGCCGACCACGCACCGGCAAGCACCTCGATACTGTGCTCTCCGGCCAGTATCCGGGCGAGCCAAGCGTCGCACATCGCGGGATCGAGATTGCTTGCCGTGGTGAACATTTGGGATGCAACCTGAGGGTTGTGGCTAGGTTGCAGCCCATTGACCGAGATTCCCGAGGCGAGCAGGCCGGCGACCATCGCATTGCGGGCGCCTTCGGCTGTCGATTGCGAGCGCGTCATTGCGCTGCAGGTACGCCCGCCGGGCTCCCTCGCAACTGATCGACCGACAGCACAAGCTCATCGTCGTCGTGCAACGTGCGGTTCGGCACGACCAGAAGCGGGTGGGTAGCCGGGGCAGGCAGGCTGGCACGCACCGCGGCCAGCTGACGTCCGGTGAGCCGGTTGAGGCCCGAGGCAATGTCCCGGGGCAACCGCTTGTCGGTGTGGTAGCGCACCCAGGCCGACACGTGAGGCCGCCCGCCGCGCGAGGTGAGGCGGACCGTCAGCACGGTGGCGATCGCGTCAGCGTCCCACACCTCGTCCAACGTCTCGGTGGTGATGCTGCCCGGTGTCAACCAGAAGCTGGTGGCATAGCCGTTGAAGTGCTTGAGGAAGCGCCACCCCGGGCGGCTCCAGGTGGGTTCGAGGTCGGCCAGCACCGCACGGTCGACGTCGGCGAGCTCGTCGC
>Ga0209112_10000027_pt1 | contig 21892 bp, 22 predicted proteins | sample TexAe_OM3H0_O3_FD_187947 | JGI IMG/M metagenome (GOLD analysis project Ga0209112, IMG submission 187947) | Forest soil microbial communities from Davy Crockett National Forest, Groveton, Texas, USA - Texas A ecozone_OM3H0_O3 (SPAdes) (version 2) | ecosystem: Environmental > Terrestrial > Soil >...
AGCGAGGCCTCCGGCTCGACGGCGATCATCACGTCGGCCAGCGGCGCGAACCGTTCGCAGGACTGCCGCCCGGACACCGCGATCCCGAGCGGCACCGGCTGCGGCGGCAGATCCCACAGCTTGGCCGCGTCGACCTCGTAGTACTCGCCGCCGAAGTTCACGTAGCCGCCGTCGAACAGCGACCTGATGATCGTCACCGCCTCGGCCAGCATTTCCTGGCGCTGGTCGGCGTTGGGCCAGGCGCTCACGGCCACGTGCTCGTTGAGGGATTCACCCGAGCCCAGCCCGAGGGTGAACCGGCCCTCGCTGAGCACGCCCAGCGTGGCCGCCTGCTGGGCCACCACGGCCGGGTGGTAGCGCATGGTCGGGCAGGTCACATAGGTCATCAGCTCGGCCCGCTCGGTGGCCTGGGCCACCGCGCCCAGCATCACCCAGGCGTTCGGCGCGTGGCCCATCTCGTCCACCCACGGGAAGAAATGGTCGCTGGACACCAGCAGCCCGAACCCGGCCTGCTCGGCCCGGACCGCCCAGCGGACCAGGTCGGCCGGGCCCGCCTGCTCGGTCATCAACGTGTACCCCACGGTCGCCATCGTCGCCGCCCCTCATCTCGGATCATGTGGCCTCGTGGTACTGACCAGCCGCCCGGCTGCTAAACCGCACCGGCAGCACAACGCCCGCCCCGCGTAATCTCGCGGGACGGGCGCAACGCTCGCCGTTCTACTTCTTGAACGCGTCCTTGACCTTGTCGCCGGCCTGCTTCAGGTTGCCCTTGGCCTGGTCGCCCTGGCCTTCCGCCTTCAGACTTTCGTCGTCGGTGGCGTCGCCCACGCCTTCCTTGACCTTGCCCTTGAGTTCGGTGGCCTTGTGGGCGGCCTTGTCCTCAGTAGCCATGGTGTGGCACCGTCCTTCCGGTTTCCCTTCTTCCCTTCCCGGCTGGGCGCGGCCAAACAAGGTTCGGCCGGTTTACTCCGGGGACAGGAAGGCCTTCATGGCCGCGATCATCATGCCGATGTCGGCGGCGCCGGACAGCTCGCGGGCCGAGTGCATGCCCAGGGACGGGTTGCCGACGTCGACGGTGGGGACGGCCAGGCCGGCCGCCACGATCGGGCCGATGGTCGAGCCGCTGCGGACCCCGCTGCGGTTGACGAAGTACTGGACCGGGACTCCGGCCTGAGCGGCGGCGTCCTGGAACGCGGCCTGGGTCAGGGCGTTGGTCCCGTAGTTGACGTTGGCGCTGATCTTGATCACCGGGCCGCCGTTGAGCTGGATCCAGTGGCCGGGCTCGTGCCGGTCGGGATAGTTGGGGTGGGTCGCGTGGGTCATGTCCGCCGACACGTGCAGTGACCTGGTCACCGCGCGCAGGAAGTCGTCCCGGGTGCCGCCGCGGGCCAGCACGGTCCGCTCCAGCTGCCGCCCCAGCCAGGCCCCGTCGGCGCCGGTGGCCGACCGGCTGCCGATCTCCTCGTGGTCGAACAGCACGATCGCGCTGACGTGCCCGGCCGCCGGGGTAGCGGCCACCTCGGCCAGCGCGCGCACGCTGGCGAACGAGCAGTTCAGGTTGTCCTGCCGCCCCGAGCTGACGAACTCTTCCGCCACCCCGGCCAGCATGGCGCCGGCCACGTCGTAGGTCACCACTTCCCAGCTGACCACCTGTTCGGCCGCGACCCCCAATTCGGTGCCCAGGAACCGGGCGAACCCGCCCGGGTCCGGGGCCCCCAGCGACCAGATCGGCACCAGATGCCGCTGGGCGTCCAGCTTCAGGCCCTCCCGCACGCTCGGGTCCAGGTGGATGGCCAGCTGGGGCACCCGCAGGATTGGCCGGTCCACCCGCAGCAGCCGGACCTGCGGGCCCTCCGGGGTGGCGACCACCACCCGGCCCGCCAGCCCCAGGTCCCGGTCCAGCCAGGAGTTCAGCAGCGGGCCGCCGTAGACCTCCACGCCCAGCTGCCGGAACCCCGCGCTGCCGGTGTCCGGCTGCGGCTTGACCTTGAGCGTCGGGCTGTCGGTATGGGCCCCCAGCAGCCGGAAGCTCGCGTCGGCCGCCGCACCGTCCGGCACCACCCAGGCGAACAGCGATCCGCCGTCGACGACCACGTACCGGCCCGGGTCCGACGGCCAGACGTCGGTCAGGCCGACCTCGGTGAAACCGGCCGCGGTCAGCTGCTGCCGGGCCTGCGCCGCGGCGTGGTACGGCGACGGCGCGGCGTCGAGGAACTGGATAAGGTCAAGGGCGGTTTCCCGGGCGTTGTTCACTGGTACATCCTGCCTGACAACCGCCCCACCCTGCCCATTAAAGTAACGCTCAATAACGTATGGCGCTGGCCCGTCACAGGACGCCGACGAGGGGACACACATTGGGTAAAAAGCGCGCGCTCACCCCGCTTGGGGCCGTGATCGGGGGCTTCCTCGCCGGGACCGCGGGCACCGTGGCCCTGGATGCCTGGGGCTACCTGCGGTACAAGCAGGGTGGCGGCACCGATAGCCCGCTGGCCTGGGAGTTCCCTAAAGTTGAGACCTGGGACCAGGCGCCCGCGCCCGGCCAGGTGGCCCGGCGGGTGATCGAGGGCTTCACCCAGAAGCCGCTGCCCGACCGCTACGCCAACCTGGTCTCCGCGATCATGCACTGGGGCTACGGCTCGGCCAACGGCGCCGCCTACGGCGTGGTGGCCGGCTCGCTGCGCCGCCCCACCCCGGAGGCCGGCCTGCCGTTCGGGGTCGCGGTCTGGCTCACCGGCTACGCCGTCCTCCCGCTGGGCGGGCTCTACCAGCCGATCTGGAAGTACGACGTCAAGACGCTGGCCGAGGACCTCGGTGGCCATCTGTGCTTCGGCGCCACCACCGGCACGGTGTTCTGGCTCTACACCAAACTGGCCTGACCGCACAGTCAACCGCGCCCCGCCATCGCCGTCATACTTTGGCTAACGGCTCACCGATCTCATGGTGGGTCGGCTGTACCGCTGAACCTGACGGAAGGGGACCCCGTGACCGAGTCCAGCGCTCCGGCTCCGGTACCGTCGCCCAACGGCTCCTCCGACGGGCCGGCCAGTACAGAAGAGAGGCGGGCTTCCGGTCGGGCCGCGCGCCAGCGCGCACCGCGAGGCGCGCTGGGACGCTGGGACGAAAATGACCGTCCGCACGACCCGCTGGCCACCATCCTGGCCCAGAACGCGATCCGGGCCCCCGAGCTCGTCCCGATCCGGCATCAGCGGATGGCCGTTTCGCCCTGGAATTTCTACCGGGGCGCGGCCGCGGTCATGGCCGGTGACCTCGCGGCGGAGCCGGACAGCGGGCTGACCGTGCAGCTGTGCGGCGACGCGCACGTGCTGAACTTCGGCCTGTGGGCCACCCCGGAACGGAACTTGTCGTTCGATCTGCGGGACTTCGACGAGACCTACCCCGGGCCGTTCGAATGGGACGTCAAGCGTCTGGCCGTCAGCCTGGTCGTCGCCGCGCGGGAGCACCGGCTCGGCCGGCCGGTGGCCGAAGCGGCGGTGCAGGCCTGCGTCGAGGCCTACTGCACCCGCATGCGCCGGTACGCCAGCCTGCCCGAACTGGACATCTGGTACGACAGCATTCACGCCGACAGCCTGATTGGCTATTTCGAACCCGCCGACCAGGGCCGGGTCTCGATCCACATCGAAAAAAAGCGGCAACGCCGCACCAGCCGCGGGGCCCTGGCCAAGCTGACGACGATGGCGAACGGCCGGCCCCGGATCACCGAGGACCCGCCGATCCGCGTCACCATCGACGACCAGGAACAAGCCGACATCGCCGGCCACCTCCTGGCTGAGTACCGGCTCAGCCTGCAGGAGGACCGCCGGGCCCTGTTCGACCGCTTCACCCTCGTCGACGTGGTCCGCCAGGTGGTCGGGGTGGGCAGCGTCGGCATGCGGGTCTACCTGGTGCTGCTGGAGGGCCGCAGTGGTGCCGATCCGTTGTTCCTCCAGCTCAAGCAGGCCGGACCCTCGGTCTACGAGCCGTCTTCCCCGGCCAGTGCGGACGGCCGCCACGGCGTGCGGGTGATCCGCGGCAAACGGCTGGTCCAGACCGCCACCGACATCTTTGTCGGCTGGGGTTCGCTGCACGGGCGGGACTACTACGTGCGGCAGTTCCGTGACATGAAGATCATTCCCAAAACGGAGCTGATCGCGCCCCGGCTCGCCGTGTTCGGCACCGCGTGCGGTGAGGTCCTGGCCCGAGCTCACGCCCGGACCGGGGATCCGGTGGCCATCGATGGCTACCTTGGCAAAGGGGCAGCGTTCCGCGCCGCGATCACCCGGTTCGCCGGGGTCTACGCCGACCAGAACGAGCGGGACCACGCGCAGCTGGTCCAGGCCATCGCCACCGGTGCCGTCGATGCCGCGCCGGCTGACGCCGGCTGAGGCGCACGGTGGCCGAAATCGGCACGCTGATCTAGCATGAGCCGTGCGGTGTTGACGAAAAGGGCGCTGACCGGAATGGCCGCCGCCGCCACCCTGGTCCTAGCCGCCTGCAGCTCCGGTGGCGGATCTTCTGGTGGCACCGGGAGCGCGTCCGCCAGCGCATCCGCATCAGCGTCAGCCCGGCCTACACCCGTCCTGACTGTGTGCCAGGACGTCAGCTCGGTCCGCCACGCCCTGAGCAGCATCGTCGCGACCAGCATCGGCCAGGCACCGATCAGCGAGGTCCAGGCCGTGACGCGGGCCATGCAGACCGCCCTGACCGATCTCAGTAACACCGTCTCCGGCCAGCATGAGTGGAGCAGCCAGATCGCCGCCGTGCAGACGCAACTGGACCGGCTGCAGTCCGCGGCCAGCAGTGACGCCTCGGCACCCCCCACCAACGGCGGCCAGTCCACGGTCGCCGCGGCCAAGGCCAGCGTCGTCGCGGCCACCGGGCGGCTGCTGTCCGCCGTCGGCAACCGCTGCCCCGCGCCGACGCCGACGCCAGCACCCAGTTCCTCGTGACAGGGGACCAGCCTCCATGACCCACAGCGTGCGGTCCAGCCTCGAGGAGCTCCGGCCGGCTCTGGCCGGCTTTTACCGGGACCTGCACGCCCATCCTGAACTGTCGCTGCAGGAGCACCGCACCGCCCAGCGCGTGGCCCAGGCGCTGCGGCCCCTCGGGTTCGAGGTCACCGAGCAGGTCGGGGGCACGGGAGTGGTGGGGCTGCTGCGCAACGGCGACGGCCCGGTCGTGATGCTGCGCGCCGACTTTGACGCCCTTCCGGTCCAGGAGCAGACCGGTCTGCCGTACGCGAGCACCGTCCGGCAAACCGGCGAGGATGGCCGCGAAGTGCCGGTGATGCACGCATGCGGCCATGACATGCACGCCACCTGCCTGCTGGGCGCGGCCACCCTGCTCGCCCGGGCCGCCAGCGACTGGTCAGGGACTCTGCTGGCCGTGTTCCAGCCCGCTGAGGAACTGGCCCGCGGAGCCCGGAACATGGTCGACGACGGGTTGTTCGAACGGTCCGCCCGGCCGGACGTGGTGCTGGGCCAGCATGTGAGCCCGCTTCCGGCCGGTCTGATCGGCCACGCCAGCGGGCCGGTCATGGCGGCGGCTGACTCGGTGCAGGTCATCCTGTACGGCCGGGGTGGTCACGGATCCCGGCCGGAATCCACCGTCGACCCGGTCCTGATGGCCGCGCACATCGTGACCAGGCTGCAGGGGATCGTGGCGCGGAATGTCCCGCCCGGCGAGCCCGCGGTGGTCACGGTCGGGCGGCTGCAGGCCGGGACCAAGGACAACATCATCCCGGACACGGCCGAGCTGGGCATCAACGTCAGGTCCTACTCCCAGCCGACCCGGGACGTCATCCGCCGGGCCATCGAGCGCATCATCCAGGCCGAGGTCGCGGCCAGCGAGGCGCCGCGCCCGCCCGCAATCGACTGGAACGTGAGTGCCCCCCTGCTGGTCAGCGATCCGGCTGCGACCGCGACCACGATCGCCGCGTTCGGCAGGCACTTCGGTGACCAGCGCCTGCTGCCCATGCCGCTGGTCAGCGCCAGCGAAGACGTCGGCGTCTTCGGGGACGTGGCCGGCGTGCCCACCGTGTTCTGGTTCTGGGGCGGCCTCGACCCTGAATTGGCCGGCCCGGCCCTGCGCGACGGGAAGCTCGACACCCTGCCGGGCAATCACTCACCCCATTTCGCCCCGGTCATCGAACCCACGCTGAGCACCGGCGTTGAGGCTCTGACCGTGGCCGCCCTGGCCTGGTTCGGCTCGGACATCCCGGCGCCCCCTCCGTGACGAGGCAGCATGGCTGTAGATACTGGCAAAGAAGATGCCGCGACCACCTCCGCCCGGCCGGAACAGCAGTTCTGGTCCCGCTGGCGGTCGGCCTTCTTCGCCCCGGTCGGCGACGGGCAGCGGCGGCGCCGGGGGACTGACGGGCTGCGGGTGGCCGGCGCGGCCCTGGCCCTGCTCTGCTGCCTGCTGGTCATCCACTTCGACTCGCGGGTTGACCGGGCGATCGTCCAGGTCGTCCATCCACCGCCGCGGAGCATCACCTGGCTGGTGACCGTGGTCTACGAGGCCGGCTCGTTCGGCGTCATCACCGTGCTGGTGATCGCGGCCCTGCTCGCCCGCCGCTGGGTGGTGGCGCGCGACATCGGGCTGACCGCCGCGCTCGCGGCCGCGGTCAGCGGGTTGCTGGTGGTCGGGCTCGGCAGCAGTGGCGGCCGGTCGTCCGGGGTGACGATCGGGAGCTACGCGCTCAGCTTCCCGGTGCTGCAGATCGCCCTGTTCGCGGCGGTGGCCGTGGCGACGCTGCCGTATCTGGGACGCAGCCTGCAGCGCGGCATCGAAGTCTTCATCGCCCTGGTCGCGCTGGCCTGTGTGGTCGGGGGTCACGGGCTGCCGCTCAACGTCGTCGGCAGCCTGGTCATCGGCTGGGGCGCGGCGGCGGTGATCCGGCTGGTCTTCGGCTCACCGCTCGGCCTGCCGTCCGTCGCCGACGTGCGGATGCTGCTGGCCGGCCTGGGCATCGGTGCTGATGACCTGCACCCGGTGGCTCAGCAGGTGTGGGGGGTCGTGAAGTACCAGGCCACCGAGACCGGCGCCAGCGGGGCCGGCCGCCTGGACGTGTCGATCTACGGCCGGGACGCGGCCGATGCCCGGCTGCTGACCAAGGCGGGCCGGTTCGTGCTGTACCGGGACTCCGGGCCGAGCCTGGCGGTCACCCGGCTTCAGCAGGTTGAGCACGAGGCCTTCCTGACCTTCCGGGCCGCCCAGGCGGGCGTGACCGTGCCCGAGGTGGTCGAAGCGGGGACGGCGGGCCCGTCCGGCGACGCGCTGCTGGTGGTCCGGCCGCCGGCCGGCTTGTCCCTGGCCGGGACCGGCGCCGCGGCCATCACCGACACGGTCCTCGCCGACCTGTACCGCCAGCTGCTGAGCCTGCGCCGCGCCCGGATCGCTCACGGCGCCGTCAGCGGTGAGACCGTGCTCGTTGACGCGGCGGCGCAGACCGTGGTGCTGACCGATTTCCGCAACGGCATCGCCAGCGCCTCGGTGGCGCAGCTCGACCGTGACCTGGCTGGCGCGCTGGCCGCGACCGCGGTGGCGGTCGGAGCCGAGCGGGCCGCGGCCAGCGCGGCCCGGGGCCTGCCGCCGGAGGTGCTCGGGAGCGTCCTCCGGCATCTGCACAAGCCGGCCCTGGACCCGGCCGTGGGCCGGAGCCTGAAGGCCCAGCCCAAGCTGCTGGAACAGGTCCGCCAGCAGGCGGCCCAGGCCGCCTCGATCGATCAGCCGGAGCTGGTCCAGCCCCGCCGGGTGAGCTGGGCCACGCTGATTATGGTGGTCGGCTCGCTGATCGGCGGCTGGGCCCTGATCGGCGTGCTCATCGACGTGTCCCGTTCGTTCGACACCCTGATCGGGGCCGAGTGGCTCTGGGTGATCATGGCGCTCGTCCTCGCCCAGCTGGCCTACGTGGCCTCGGCTGTCGAGGGAGTCGGCAGCGTGGCCGGGCCGCTCCCGCTCGGGCGGGCGGTGGCCGTCGAGGTCGCCAACGCGTTCAGCAGCCTGGCCGGTGGTAGCGCCGCGGTCTTCGCCACCCGGGTTCGCTTCTACCAGAAGCAGGGCTACGACAGCTCGGTGGCGCTCAGTTCGGGCGCGATCATGACCATCGCCAGCTGGCTCGCGACGGGGGTGCTCCTCGTCGCGTCGCTGCCGTTTGCCTGGGGATCCATCCATCTGCAGCTCACCCCCGAGTCCGGCGGGAACAGCAAGCTCGTCTGGATCATCCTGGCCGTCGTGCTCGCGGTGGCGATCGTGGCCGGTCTGGTCCTGGGGGTTCCCCGGTTCCGCCGCCTGGCGGCCAGCAAGCTGCTGCCCCGGCTCCGGGACGTCTGGTCCAACCTGGTCCAGGTGGCCAGCTCCCCGCGCAAGCTGGTCCTGCTGCTGGGGGGCTCGATCGCCGCGGAACTGCTGGTCGCCATGGCGTTGTCGGTGTCGCTGCGGGCCTTCGGTGACCACGTCCGGCTGCCCACCCTGATCGTGGTGATCACCCTGGCCGCGATGATCGGGGCCGTCGCTCCCTCACCAGGCGGCATCGGCGTCGTGGAAGCGGGGATCATCCTGGGCCTCACCGCGGCCGGGGTCAGCGAAGCCGACGCCACCGCCGCGGTCTTCGTGCAGCGCCTGTTCACCTCGTACCTGCCGCCGGTCTGGGGCTGGGCCACCCTGCTGTGGCTGCGGCGCCGGGACTACCTGTGAGGCGCCCGGGCCACCGGATCGCCGGGTGCGCTCTCCCCGGGCGGCCGGGACTACGGGCCGGTCACCAGCGCGAAATACGCCCCAGGTGGCCGGGGCCGGAACTGGTCCATGATCGTCACATAGCCCGCCCGCGCCCCGTCGAGCAGGTCACCGCGGCTGGTGGTCAGCCGCTCGACCCGGTGCGATCCCGCCGCCGGGCACAGCCGGTAGACCTGAGCGCCCCGCAGGCTGACGTTCCGCGACCGGCCGATGAAGGCCTTGTCGGCGGCCCACGGCCCCCGGCCTGCCCGGTAAGCGTCGCCGAGCCCGGGCCGCCACTGGTTGAGGACCCGGTGCAGTACCCGGGCCGCCACCGGGGACGTGCTGTTGCGGGCCCCCTCCGGGGCGGTGTTCAGCATCAGTACGTGGGTCACCCGTTCGTCCAGGGCCGCGTACAGGGGATCGGGCCAGAGCAGGCCGCCGTCCAGGTACCGCCGGCCGTCCAGCACGTGCGGCGGCCCGGCCAGGATCGGCAGCCAGGCCCCCGCCTTGAGGTAGTCCTCGAGCCGGTCGGCCACACTGCGCAGCGGCACGATGACCGGCTGGGCCGTGTCGACGTCGGACAGCACGATGCGGATGTCGTAGGGCGACACCCCGGCCCGGGCCCGGTCCAGCGGGATCCGGTTCCGCATCACCTCGTCGAAGACGTAGTCCATGTCCAGCCGGGCCAGCCGGAACCGCCGGCGGAGCAGGAACCCCGACACGAGATGGTCGTAGTACACCGACAGGGCATCCCAGCCGCCGCCGGCCGCGAAGTAGGCCAGGTTCATCGACCCCGACGAGGTGCCGTAGAACCGGTCGAACACGTCCGCCAGCCCCAGCTCGCGCAGCGCGATCAGCATCGCGCCGGAGACCACGCCGCGCATCCCGCCGCCTTCGACGGTCAGGGCCAGGGTGAAGCCGTCCCGCTCGCCCCGGGTCCGGGCCTCGATCAGCTCGGGCACGGAGGGCACGGCAGCCGGCCCCTCGACGGCCGCACCGGCCGCCTCAGCGGGCATTGCCGTGATTGCCCCAGCGCAGGAATACCGCCAGCGCGATGATCACTGCGGTGATGCCGCCGCCAAATTCCAGCAGGTCCAGCGGTTTGGGGGAGGCCACCGCCTCCTCGGCGAACGTGACCGCCAGCACCAGCACGATCATCGAGACGACCCGGCTCTTCAGGTCGTTCAGGTCGTGCATGGTCAGCCAGCCCGGCATCAGGTCCCGGCCCCCGACCCGGATGTCCCCGATGAACAGCTCGTAGAAGCCGAGCGCTGAGATCAGCGCGGTCGCGCCGATCAGGAACAGGTCGAACTCCAGCAGCAGCGCGCCGATATGGTGCCCGGCCGGGAACGGATGAGCGGCGACCTGGCCGATGGTGTTGAACAGGACCGTCACCGCGTAGACGAATGAGGCCAGCGCGGACAGCAGCAGGAACACCACCGGCAGCAGCGCCAGCCACAGCGAGGCGGTCAGCGCCCGCTCCGTCCCCCCGCGCAGCCGCCGCCCCGCGCGCTCCGGGTCCCGCTCCGTCGTCACGTGCTCCGCCTCATCCGGCATGGCGCTCATGCTTTCATGACCGCCCCCGGCCCTGGCAGCCAGCAGCCCTCCCAATACCAGGTCAGTCGATGATCACCCGGGGGTCGCAGAAGCCGGCCAGGTCGATGACCCGGCGCAGCTGGTAAGGGGCGCCCACCATCACGATGGCGCCGTCGCCCGGCAGCTGAGCGGCGGTCTGGTACAGCACGCCCAGGGCGGCTGCCTCCGCGTAGACCAGGCCCGAGACGTCCAGCCGGAGCCAGGGCCGGGCGGCCAGCCGGGCCCGCAGGACCCGGCCGAACACCTCGCGGCTGGCCAGGTCCAGCTCACCGGACACGATCAGCCCCCACGGAGCATCGGTGGCCGCGAACCGGACCGGCGGCGGTCGCACGGTGTCCGGGGCCAGCCCGGCGTGCTCGGTGACGAGCCGGGCCGCGTCGGTCTCGGTGAACCACCGCTGGTCGTACTGGCAGACCGAGGTGATGCCTTCCTCACGCTGCATCGGCGTGCAGAGCCGTTCCCAGTCCAGCAGGCGTTCGACCGACCCGATCGCGTCGGCGAAGTTGCCCATCTCCGCCGCCACCCGCAGCCCGCCGAACCCGTCCGCGCGGGCCTGCCGGGACGCGGCCCGGAAGTCAGCCTCCATCTGGGCCAGGTCCAGCTCGCCCGGCTCGCCGTAGGCGTCGGCGAAGTTCTGAATGACCAGCTGGCCGCAGTCCATCGCCAGGCCGGTCGGTACCTGATGGACCTCCAGCGACGTGCGGACCTGTGGGGCGGGCCGGTCGCTGGCCACGTACAGCACCCGATCGCCGGCGGCCAGGCCGCCGGTCACGAACGAGGCCGCGGTCTGCTCCAGCTCCGCCTCGCCGCGGTACAACGCGCACAGATGGGTACCAGGCCGGGCGTCCCACAGGCTGCCGGGGGAATGCCCGCCGAGAGTGGTCATCTGGCCACCGCTGGTCACGATTGTATTTTCACCCCAGTTGAGGCCGTCCGCCAGGCTTTACCGACAACCCGGTTTAACGATCACCCAGCATTTCGCGGTCCACCCGGATGCACGGTGGGTGCCAGGATGGATCCGACCATGATCCGGCTGAAGGGAGACCGCGGTGGCGCGGCGCGTGGACAGCGAGTTGCTGCTGGTGGGGAGCCTGCCCGCCGATTCGGCCGAGTCGGCGCTGCGCTCGGCGGCGAGCTTCTTCGGCGATCTGGTGTTCGCGCTGCCGGACGGGGAGACCGGCCCGCGCGCCGGGTGGGTCAGCTACGAGCGCGAACGCCTGGCCCGCCCCAACCCCGGTGTGGTCGTGGTGCAGGAGACCGAATCGCCCACCGGACTGCCCCGGCACGCCTATGAGACGCCGGTGTTCGGTATCCGCCCCGGCGTCACCGAACTGCACTGGGACCGCTGGCCCCGCATCGACGACGCGATCGCCGGTTATCAGGTTTTCTCCGCGCTGCGGGCCGACGGCGTGATCCCCGGTCACCTCCGGTTCCAGGTCGGGCTGCCGTTCCCGGCCAGCGCGCTGAACGCGTTCAAGGCCGACTTCGCCGCCGATTACCCGGTGGCGGCGCGGGGGTTCGAGGATCTGGTTGGCCGCGAGCTGACCCGGCTCACCGCGGCCATCCCGCCCGCCGACCTGGCCATCCAGTGGGACATGGCCTACGAGACCCAGGACCTGGAGGGCGTGCTGGCCTGGACCTCCGAAGGGGCCTGGGAGCGGTTCGCCGGCCCGGTCACCCGGCTGACCCGGCAGATCCCGGAGGAAACCCTGGTCGGCTACCACCTCTGTTACGGGACGTTCCCCGAGTGGCCCATGTACGAGGCCCGGGACCTGGCCCTGCTGGTTCGGATGGCCAACTTCGCGGTGGCCAGCTCCGGCCGCCCGGTGGACTGGCTGCACCTGGCCGGCCCCCGCTACCTGCGCAGCGAGGATCGCTCGTTCTTCCGCCCGCTGATCGACCTGGAGCCCGGCGACGCCCGGGTCTTCCTCGGCATCGTGCTGCCGATCGACGGTGCCCCGGGCCTGCGCCGGCGGCACAGTACGGCTTCGCGCTACCTGGACGACTTCGGCGTCGCCATGTACTGCGGCTTCGGCCGCCAGCCCGGTGCCGACGGCACCGAGACCATGCGCGATCACGCCGAGGTGGTCCGCACCGTCAGCGGGCCTGACCGAACCTAGCGGGCGGTCACCCGGGGTGGCGCTTCCTCGGCCTTGACCCGGCGGGCGACTTCGCACATGTCGTCCAGGGGGTCGAGGGTCTGGGCCCGGCAGGCCAGCTGATTCAGCAGGGCCAGGAACGACTCGGTGTCTGGGCCGGACAGCGGGCTGAGCACGTGGGCCTCCACCTGGCCCAGCTTGCCCTGCAGCTGGCGCCAGGTGTCCCGGCCCCGCTCGGTGGCCACGACCAGGCGGCTGCGCCGGTCGGCCGGGTCGGGGTGGCGGGCCACCAGGTCCAGCCGTTCCAGGTCGTCGATCAGGTAGGTCAGCACGGTGCGGTCGATACCGAGGTCTTCGGCGATCGCGCCCTGGTTGCGCGGCGGCTCACTGGCCGCGGCGGTCAGGATCTGATATCCCCGCGGGCCGCCGGGCAGGTCGCGCAGCGCGTGGTCGGAGGCCTTCACGTACGCGCGGAACACCACCCCGAGCATCCAGCCGAGGTCGCCCTGCAGATCAGCGGGCCGCCCCTGGCCCGGCTGCCGTTCAGCCATACCGCTAGGATAACGCAACATCACAGACATTCTGTCTTCTAAATATTCTTGTTGGCATAATATCTGTGCTGCGGCAGTTGACCCGGGAGTGACGATGATCCAGCGCCTCACCACGGCCGGCCGGCCATGACCGACTACGGCCACTCGCTGCTGTTCGGCTCGTTCATCACCCCGGCCGCCGGTGATCCGGAGCGGACCGTCGAGCTGGCCGTGCTGTCCGAGCAGGCCGGGCTGGACCTGGTCACCTTCCAGGACCACCCGTACCAGCCGGCCTTCCTGGACACCTGGACCCTGCTGAGCTACGTCGCGGCCCGCACCGGCCGGGTCCGGCTCGCGGCCAACGTCACCAACCTTCCGCTGCGCCCGCCCGCGGTGCTGGCCCGTTCGCTGGCCAGCCTGGATCGGCTCAGTGGCGGCCGGATCGAGCTGGGCCTGGGCGCGGGGGCGTTCTGGGACGCGATCGAGGCCATGGGCGGCCGGCGGCTCCGGCCCGGCCAGGCCCGCCAGGCCCTGGCCGAGGCCATCGAGGTCATCCGCCAGACCTGGGCCGCGGACGACCGCGGCGGCGTCCGGGTCAACGGCGAGTTCTATCAGGTCAACGGGGCCAAGCGCGGCCCGGCGCCCGCCCACGACGTGGGCATCTGGCTCGGCGCCTACAAGCCGGGCATGCTCGCCCTCACCGGGCGGGCCGCCGACGGCTGGCTTCCCTCGCTCGGTTACCTGAAGCCCGGCGACCTGGCCGCGGGGAACAAGGTCATCGACGAGGCGGCCCAGGAGGCCGGGCGGTCCCCGGGCCAGATCCGGCGGCTGCTCAACGTCTCCGGCCAGTTCGGCCCGGCCAGCCGGGGCCCGCTGGACGGCCCGGCTGATCAGTGGGCCGAGGAGCTGGCCGGCCTGGCCCTGTCCGACGGGATCAGCGCGTTCATCGTCGCCAGCGACGACCCGGACGACCTGCGCCGGTTCGCCGCCGAGGTCGCTCCCGCGGTCCGCGAGCTGGTCGCCGCCGAGCGAGCCGGTGAGCACGCCGATGAGCACGCCGGTGAGCGGGCCGCCCCGGATCTCCGGCCGGCCCCGGTGGCCCGCCCGGCCGTGACCGGCGGCGAGTTCGCGGTCGTCCCCACCCCCGACGACGGCACCCGCCGCAGTGACGCGCAGGTCTGGGACGAGGCCGGCCGGCCCACCGGCCCGGCCCGCGACCCCGGCCGCACCTACACCCCGCAGCAACTGGCCGAGGGCCGTCACCTGGTCGAGGTGCACGACGCGCTGCGGGCCGAGCTCGACCAGGTCTACGACCTGATTGACCAGGTGGCCACGGGTACGATGAACGCCGCGACGGCGCGGTCGCACCTGAATGAGATGACCATGCGGCAGAACAACTGGACGCTGGGCACGTTCTGCGAGTCCTACTGCCGGGTGGTCACCGTGCACCACACCATCGAGGATCAATCGCTGTTCCCGTACCTGCGGCACCACGACCCGCGGCTGGGCCCGGTCATCGACCGGCTGCAAGCCGAGCACCGGATCATCCACGACGTCCTGGACGGCGTCGACCGCGCCCTGGTCGCGTTCATCTCCGCGGCCGACCGGGCCGCCGCGCTCACCGATCTGCGCGCCGCCGCCGACCTGCTCGGCGACACGCTGCGCTCTCATCTTTCCTACGAGGAACGCGAGCTGGTCGAGCCCATCGCCCGCCTGGGCTTCGCCTGACCGCGCGCCGCTCACCCACCGATAAGTGACTGAACAGGAGTCCCCACCGCCATGCCCACCCTCACCATCATCGTCGGTTCGACCCGGCCCGGCCGCGCTGGCCAGCCGATTGCCGAGTGGTTCGCCGGGCGCGCCCGCGCCCACGCCGGGTTCGACGTCGAGATCGCCGACCTCGCCGAGATCGGGCTGCCGCTGCTGGACGAGCCGAACCACCCTCGGCTGGGGCAGTACACCAAGCAGCACACCAAGGACTGGAGCGCGATCATCGACCGCGCCGACGCCCTGGTCTTCGTGACCCCCGAGTACAACTACGGCTACCCGGCGTCGGTCAAGAACGCCATCGACTTCCTGCACAGTGAGTGGAAGGACAAGCCGGTCGGCTTCGTCTCCTACGGCGGTATCGCGGCCGGCACCCGCGCCGTCCAGCAGCTCAAGCAGGTCGTTACCACGCTGCGCATGGTCCCGGTGACCGACAGCGTGAACATCCCGTTCCACGCCCAGCTCATCGCCGACGGAAAGTTCCTCTCCAACGACGTGATCAACCAGTCCGCTGACACCATGCTCGACGAGCTGGTCCGGGTGGAATCCGCGCTGCACCAGCTGCGCGTCCCGGCCGCCCAGTCCGCCTGACCAGCGGGACGGCCGGTGCCGCTGCCTTCGGCGTTTGACCTCACCGGGCGCACCGCCCTGCTCACCGGGTCAGCTCGCGGCCTGGGCCTGGAGATGGCCCGCGGGCTGGCCCAGGCGGGCGCGCGGGTCGTGCTGAACGGGCGCGATCCCGGCCGGCTGGACCAGGCGGCCCGGCTGCTGGCCGCCGACGGCCTGGCCGTGGCCAGCTGCCCGTTCGACGTCACCGACGCCGGCGCCACCAGCGCTGCCCTGGAGTCCCTGGTCGAGGCCAGCGGCCCGGTCGACATCCTGATCAGCAACGTCGGGCACCGGGACCGCCGCGGCCTGGACGCGGTGACCACCGCCGACCTGGCCCGGATGGTCGACACCCACGTGATCGCCGCCTACCGGATCAGCCAGTACGTGGCCCAGGATCTGATCCGCCGCGGCCGGCCCGGGCGGATCATCAACGTCTCCTCGGTGCTGGGCCAGCTGGCCCGGTCCGAAGACGTCGCCTACCCCGTGGCCAAGGCCGGCCTGGACGGGCTCACCCGCTCCCTGGCCGCCGAGCTGGGCCCGCACGACATCACGGTCAACGCGATCGCGCCGGGCAGCTTCGCCACCGAGACCAACGCCGCGCTGGCCTCCGACCCGGTGTGGCAGGACCGCCTCCGCCTGCGCACCGCGCTCGGCCGCTGGGGCCGCCCCGAAGAGATCGCCGGCGCCGCGGTCTTCCTGGCCAGCGACTCCGCCTCCTACATCACCGGCCAGATCATCGCCGTCGACGGCGGCCTGACCGCCACGTTCTAGGCGGCGGCCAGCCGGGCGATGGCCAGCGTGATGACCTCCAGCTGCTGCCGTATCGACGTTTCGGGCCGCTCGCCGTCCGGGACCATCGTGCCCCGGACCAGGTCATCCAGCGCCCGGTCCGGCTGGCCCGGCCGGTTGGGCTCCAGCAGCGCCGCGGCCACCTCCCGGGCGTACCGGGCCACCGGGCCGGCCTCGGCGGACCAATCGCCCTGGGTGGCCAGCCCGGAGATCATCCGGGCCCGGTAGGCCAGGACGCCCACCGTCAGCAGGGTCTGCCGGGCCCGCCGGTTCTGGGCCCCGGGCAGCGTGATGGCCGGCGCGGTCAGGGTCCTGAGCTGCTGATACGCCTGATCGAGGCGGCGGACGTGGTCCAGCGTGGCCGTCCGCCGGTCCGTTTCGACGGCCCCGGCGGCCGGGGCCGTGGCGACGACGTCCAGCAGCGCGGCCATCTCGTTGAGCACGGTGACCAGCCGGTCGGTGACGGGCTGGCGCCCGCGCTGGGGCAGCACCAGCAGGGCCACCACGGCCCCGATCAGCGCGCCGATCCCGGTCTCCTCCAGGCGCAGCGAGAGCAGGCTGAAGCTGAACTCCCCGAGCAGTGCGTACAGCAGCGAGAGCATCAGCGTGATGAACAGCGTCATCACCCCGTAGGCGGTCTGCACGTAGTAGAAGGCCCCGAACACGCACCCGAACAGCAGCACCAGCTCGATGGTCGTGTGGCCCGCGAGGGCCGCCGCGACGACCAGGCCGGCCGCTACGCCGGCCGCCGTGCCGATGACCCGCTGCCCGGCCCGGTAGATGGTCGCACCCGCGGTCGTCGTGTTGGAGAACACGGTGAACGCCGCGATCACCGCCCAGAACCACCGGGTGGGGGAGACGAACGTGCCGGCCGCGATGGCCAGCGACGCGGCCACCGTGACCTGGACGGCCGGGCGGGTGGTGCTCGCGGAGGTCAGCCGCCCCGGCGGCCGGCCGACCGGAGCCAGGTCCGGGAACGGCACCGGTACCCGCCGGGCCGTCTCACCCAGGTACCGCAGGGCGCCGGCCAGGCTGCCCGGGGGCGCCTCATCCTGCCTCTCGGCCGCCGGCACGTTCCCCTGGCGCAACGACCGGGCCGCGCCCTGAATCCGGCTGACCAGCGCCGATGTGACGTCCGGGGGGCCGCCGGCTCCGGCCGCGTGGTCCCGGGCGCTTCCGGTCACCACGAACGCCACGTACTCGCCCGCCAGTTCGATGTCGAAGACCCACTGCCGGGCCTGGGCCTGCCGCGGATCGCCGTCCGCTCCCGCCGGACCACCGGCCCCGTCTTCCAGCTGAGCCTCCACGATCAGGCAGGCCTCATTGAGGTCACCGGCCCGTCGGCGCACCCGCCGCCGGAGCTGCCGCGACCGCCGGGGCCGCCCGCCCTGCGACCCGTCGTTCCCGGCCAGCTCGAGCAGGCTGCTCGCCGCGTCGAGCAGCCGGGACAGCCGCCCGAACAGCATCCGGCGGGCCCGGTCACCCTCGTGCGCGGTGCTGTCCCGGATGATCGCGAACCGCATCAGCGCCGCGACGGCCACGCCGATCAGCGCGCTCACCGCCAGCCACGGCAGCTGGTCCGGCTTCGCCCCCAGGAAAAGGGTGAAGAAGTAGGCCATGTAGCTGACCATGCCGAGCGCCATGGCCCGGGGGCCGAACCGCCGGACGTAGGTCACCAGCGCCAGTACGACCACGAATACCGCGTCAGCGGCCCATTGTTCGCCGCCGAGCGCGGCGCCGAGCAGCATCACCGGCACCGCGGCGGCCGGCACCAGCGCCATGGTCACCGCGCGCTGCCGCGGCGTCGGATCGTTGACCGCGACCGTGGTGAGCATGCCGACCACCGCGGCCAGCAGGGCGATCGCGATGGACTGCCCGGTCAGCCGGGCCACGCCGTCGGCCGCGAAGAAGGCGCCCGCCACGGTCAGCGCCGCCCGGGCCCCCTGGCGGGCCCGCTGCCAGCCCGGATCGCTGGCCAGCAGGGTGGTCCGCCACGATTCGAGCATCAGGCCATCATGACCGGCCCTTTGACGGCGGGCCGCAGCCGGGCCACGATAGAGATGGCGGCGCGGTCTGACGCCCAGCCCAGCGGTCCCTCCCCAGCGGGCCACAGCGGGCGAAGGGGGGCACACTCCCGGGCCGGCCGGTGAGGCAACCAACGTCTGTCTGCGGGCTGACCGTTCGAGCTGTTCGGCCGAACGGTGCTGGGGCGGCACCGAGACGGAGGTTGTTCACCATGCCGCAGAACAAGGATCTCAAGCGCCTGGTCCGGGCCCGGATGGCCGAAACCGGCGAGAACTACACCCGGGCCCTGGCCCGCGTGCGGGCGGCCGGGACGGGGGAGCGGCTGGACCCGCTCCCGCCCGCCTGGCGTCTGACCGGCAGCCACCACCGCGACTACGAGGTGGGCCTGCTCCCCGGCGTCGTCCGGGACGGGCACCGGGTGGCCCAGCTCCGGCTGGGTCCGGAGGTGAGCCAGCCGTCCGGCTTCGGGGCGCTGATGCAGAGCATCGCCGCCGCCCGCTACCTCGGCCGCCGGATCCGGTACCGCGGCCTGCTGCGGGCCGGCCAGGTCACCGGCTGGGGTGGCCTGTGGCTCCGGGTGGACGGGGCCCGCGGGCCGCTGCTGCTGGACAACATGCAGGACCGGCCGGTCCGCCTCAGCACGGACTGGACCGAGGCCAGCATCGTCCTCGACGTGCCCGGGGACGCCGAATCGCTGCACTTCGGCCTGCTGCTGAGCGGCGGCGGCGCGCTGGACCTGGCCCGGCCGGAGTTCGAGGAGGCTCCCGCCACCGTCCCGGTCACGGTCACCGCCGGCCAGCGGGCGGCGCTCCCGGACGAGCCCCAGGCGCTGGACTTCTAGCCGGCGACCCGGTCCAGCCAGCTGATCAGGGCGCCGATGACCTCGTCCCGGTTGGTCTCGTTCAGGATCTCGTGCCGGGCGTCGGGGTAGGTGATCACGGTGACGTCGGTCAGGCCGGCCTGCTTGAGCCGGTCGGCCAGCGGCGTCAGCAGCGTGAGCCCGCCGTTGACCGGGTCCAGCTCGCCCGCCGCGATGTACACGGGCAGGTCGGGGCGGATCTGCGCCACCTCCTCCGGGTTGGCCAGCGCTCGTGCGCCCTCGAACATCTGCTTGGCCGAGCTGGGGTCGAGGCCGAAGCCGCACAGCGGGTCGGCGACGTAGGCGTCCACGATGGCCTCGTCCCGGGTCAGCCAGTCGTAGTCGGTCCGGGCCGGCGCGAACGGCGCGTTGAACATGGCCAGGTCCAGCGGCTGGTCCAGGTCGAGCGCGGGCTCCAGCAGGTCGATGACCGCCGTGCCGGTCAGGACCGCGGCGTCCACCTCCCAGCTGTGGCGGAGCAGGTACTGCTGGACCGCGAACGAGCCCATGCTGTGCCCGAGCAGCACCAGCGGCAGCCCGGGCTGCTCGTCCCTGATCCGGGAGCTGAGCCCGCCGATGTCGTCGACCAGGGCTGGCCAGCCGCCGTCGCCGAGGTTCCCGGGCTCGCTGATCACGCTGGCCCCGTGCCCGCGATGGTCCTGGCCGTAGACCACGTAACCGGCGTCGTTGAGCGCCCGGGCCACGTAGTCGTACCGCTGGACGTGCTCGCCCATGCCGTGCGTGAGCTGAACGACCGCCCGCGGCTGCCCCGCCGGGTCCCACCGGTAGGCAGTGATTTGCGCCCCGTCTTCCGACGGGTACGTGAAGGTGCTCGACGCCATCGGGAACATCCCTCCTAGTCCGGAGGCCGACAGTACCACCGCGGTCTTCCCGCCCCCCTCGCCGATCAGGCGGGGAAGAAAAGGTGGCCGACCCGGTGCTCGTCACCGACCCGGACGCCGAGCTGCCGGGCACCGGGCCCGAAGCCGAGACCGCCGGACACGACCAGGATCAGCGGCCCCGGCGCATCCCGTAGGCGGACAGCTGGTGTTGTAGCCGGTCAGCAACCGCCCCAGCGCCGGCACCACCTGGGTGAACAACAGACCGGCCGGGGCCGGCCCGGTCGGGTGGAGGAGGGCCAGCAGCCCGTCGCCCCGGTCCAGGAACGGGTCATAGTCGTCCGGGTGGATCCCGGCCGACCGCAGCGCCGCCTCGAACAGCTCGTACAGCATGACCCGCAGCTCAGCCTTGACCAGATCAGCGCGGCGGCAGGAACTCGAGCGTCCGCATGTTGCGCAGCCGATCGGCCATCTTGAGCAGGACCACGCGGTTGTCGGCGGAACCGATCGCGGCCAGCACGTCGGCGGTCTGCCGGGCCTTGAGACGGTCCAGCGCCGTGACGCCCGCCACCAGGGCGGCCACTTCGATGCCGAACGCGCGTCGTAGGGCGGGCATGGTGAGCGGCGTGTCCTCCACGGTGTCGTGCAACATGGCCGCGCACAGCATCTGATCATCAGCCCCCAGTCCGGCCATGATCGTGGTCACGTTCACCGGATGGGTGATGTAGGAATCACCGCTCTTCCGGCGCTGGCCCTGGTGACACTCCGCTGCCACCTCATAGGCCCGCCGGATCAGGCCGAAATCCGCGCCCGGCCGCCTGGCCTGCAGCGCGGTGCGAAGTCCCGCGACCGGGTCGCCTTCGACTGCCCTCGTCGCCTACTCCTCGCGCTCGTCGCTGCGGCGGCGGATCAGTTTGACGCGGCGCCGGGTGCGCGGCTCGGCCAGGGCCACCGCGGCGGCGGGCAGGGTGGGCCGCGGCCGCCGGGGCTCGCGGACAGCGGCCGGCGGGGGACGCCGGCCGCGCTTGGTCAGGCGGTCAATGAGCTGCTGCAGCACCGTGACCAGCCGGTGCCAGGCGGGAGTTAAGGCAACGTGGGCCATGTCCTCATTATGCGCCGGCCCGCAAAATACTTTGCCGCCACCTTGCAGCGTGGTCATACCGCGTTCAGATGAACGCAAAATAACGTCATTCTCAGCGGAGGAGAAAGGGAGATGGGAATGAATAAAAAGCTGGCCGGGGCATTCCTGGCTGTGGGGGCGCCGGCGTTGCTGGCCGGGCTGCTCATCGCACCGTCGGCGTCGGCGGCCACCACTGCGGCCACGGCGGCGCGGACCACGCCGCTGCGGGTGCAGGCCAGGGTCAGCACCAGTCGGCCCAAGGACCACAGCACCGAATACATCGAGGTCACCACGGCCAAGGGGGCCAAGGTCACCGCGGTCGCCCACTTCCGGAACGGGGCCGAAACCCGCACCGCCACGGCCAATTCCCGTGGTGACGCCATCCTCACCTACGCGGTTGGCCGCGCCACCCCCGGCGACCGGGTCGTCGTGACGGTGACCGCCACCTCCGGTCACAGCCACGCCGTCACCTCCACGTATTTCACCCCGCAGCGGTAGCGCCACCGAATAGAACGCCTTACCGGAACGGCTCCCTTCGTAGCCGGGAGCCGTTCCGGTTCAGCGTTTTCTATTATTGATTATTGAAAGGGTCGCACCGGTAATATGTCCCGAGTCTGGGCGGGGTGTCCGGATAACCGGTGGGAAGAGGTGGGACGGTGGCCGTCACCAGGCTGTTGTCGGTGGACGACGCCGAGGAACTGGCCACCGTGGTGGGCGAGAACCGCGACTTTCTCGCCCCGTGGGAGCCGCTGCGGAGCGAGGCCTATTTCACCGTGTCCGGGCAGCGGGCCAACCTGGAACGGGACCTGGACGCCTACGCGAGGGGCACGATGGTCCCGCTGGCCATCGTCGGCACCGACGGGCGCCTGGCCGGGCGGCTCAGCATCAACAGCATCATCCGCGGCGCGTTCCAGTCGGCCGCGCTCGGCTACTGGGTGAGCGAG
>Ga0209112_10000028_pt1 | contig 21694 bp, 26 predicted proteins | sample TexAe_OM3H0_O3_FD_187947 | JGI IMG/M metagenome (GOLD analysis project Ga0209112, IMG submission 187947) | Forest soil microbial communities from Davy Crockett National Forest, Groveton, Texas, USA - Texas A ecozone_OM3H0_O3 (SPAdes) (version 2) | ecosystem: Environmental > Terrestrial > Soil >...
CTGTCTAGTAAAAAATGTGCCTACAGTGCTGTATGGGCTCATGAAGTTGGCTAGAGAATATGTGCCGAGGGTCTTGCATGGGCTCACAGGCTGTCTAGTCAAATTGCACCTACAGTGTTGTGTGGGCCCATGGAGCGTTCTAGTAACAATGTGCCTACAGTGCTGTATGTGCTCATGAAGCTAACTAGGAAAAGGTTCCAATAATGCTGCGTGGGCTCATGCAGCTGCCTGGGGAATAAGTGCTGAGGGTCTTGTATGGGCTCACGGTCCGTCTCGTAATTTGTAAACATGTGCCTATATTGCTGCCAGTGTGTGGGCCCATGGAACTGTGTAGTGAAAATATGGCTACAATGCTGTATGACCTCATGCAGCTAACTAGGAAAAGGTACCAATAATGCTGCCTGGGCTCATACAGCTGCCTACTTGGCTGCCTAGGCCCTAGGGCTAGGCCTAAGGAATAAGTGCCGAGGGGTTTATATGGGCTCACAAGCTGTCTAGTAAAATGGTGCCTACAGCGCTGTATGGGCATGAAACTGACTAAAAGGTACTGATAATGCTGTGTGGGCTCATGCAACTGTCCAGAGAATATACTGCTGAGGTCTTGTAGGCTCACGGGCGCCCAATAGCCATTACCATATATGTCCAGGGGCGATTATATAAGCTTGGCGACTATCCCGCAGTTATTGTTATCTCATTTTTGATCACCTCCGACATCATGTCCCTGTCTGTGCTTACACCTGAAGAGCTCACCCTTCATGTCTATGCTGCTCTGGTCCAGAAGGATCTCGAAACTTTTCGCACATGCATTTCCACAGATGGAACAAATTGGAAACTCATATTTGAGTATCATTTGGTGCGCTTATAGTCTTCCTACTCCCTTTTCATCTAAGCTTTTATTATTTCAGGCCAACGCGATGAATTATTTTGAGCAGGCATCAAGACGGCTCCGGAATCCTCCTCGCATCCACCCCCTTCTATTGAGCCTTGCAGAGGCTTGGAATGCTTCTAATTCCTCGCCAAACTTTCATTCCATCTCTGAGAATGATCCAAGGGTGATTAGCAGCCGATATTACACTTCAGCCAGTGAACTCCCACCGCTGAACATCCATTTCTCTGGAAATGGTGAACATCTTGGCATTGGCAGTTGTTTGACGGCTATGCCAACCAACAATCCCAAAGAGAAACAGGCCGGTACGTTTGCAGTTGTGTCTTGCACTCAAATTATTCTATATCCTTATCCATAGATCTGGCCATTAATTCTTCAATTCAAAACGTGGAGCAAGAAGTTGCAGTCTTGAAAGATAAATGTGCTTCTTATGAGCGCATCCTTGAGGACCTTCGGAACGAATTTCTTCGGATCTCACGACACCTAAATATCTAAACCCTACCCATGAAGGGGAGCTGTAGACATTTAGTTCACAGTAGTTTACCATGTCTCATGCAGGGATAGCCAATAGTTCCCCAATACAACTTCTTGGCACGGAGTTTGGGTTGATAAAAACTTCTCAGTCAGCACAAGCTTCTTTGAAGAGAGACAACCTTTGCAAGCTTTTCAACAGGGGCCTTCCCAGTCAATGTTGTGTACGACCTCTTTGTACACACTCAATGTGAGCACAAGTGGGGGTAATGTGCTGGTACGGAGGAGTACTTTGAGAATGTCTTGGAAGAACATCCAATGTCATAGTGTGCAACAAGGTGGGAATGTATCTTACCAGGTGTAGCTTACCGAGTACTACCAGCTATCATGCAGATTCATGCTAGCATTTAGTAAGAGTTCATAACTAATCTGCTGTCATTGTGAATGATACCGATGAGGTGTCCACTACTGAAGGTACTCCTAAGAGGACTGCCAAGGCGAATCGTGGCAGTCAATGTGAGTTTCTCAGCAGACAAATTTTAGCAATCCACGCTACTATGTATATCGTTTATGGCATTGTACAAAGTTAGTAATTGATACTATCTACTTGATTGCGGCTTTAGGACTTTAGCAAACTCGGGAGGTGGATCACTGTCTAACAAAGCAGTAAATTTGGACTCTGCCTGCACAGCCAACAAACTCCACGTTGAACTTTGTCTTACTGCCCATGCGGCATGCCCCGGCTTTGACTGAGGCTCAATGCACTCCAGCTTTTCTTGCCAAAATCGCTCTTGATGCCTAAAAAACCTGACGGCAGATTCCATCTCAACTTGGAGACACTGAAGTTCTTCGATCCACCGCATCTTTTGTGCCTTTGCCCGTAACCAATGCACTCGATAAACTAATTGAATCTTGATTATGTGGGAATCAAGGTAGGAATAGAGATGCACTTACAGTCTTCCATCCATTCTCCAATGTCAGCATCCCCCCCTACGTCTATTGTCCAAAACCAAGCCAGTGATTTATTCCGCTGTCCACGAACCTGAGGTGCAATGACGCTAGTATGGACTTTTAGGTCCTGCCGTGTCAGAACTTTGTACCGATCAAGGAGAGAATTGGTGGCTCCAAGGTCAACTATAGCCTGCCGAGCATGCATATACACCCGAGCGTGATGCTGAACAGTTGATTCGGCGCCCTGTATTTCTGCCCAGGCAAGTATTTTGAGCTTTTGCGTACGTGCTGGGCGAACATCATTTCGGAACCGGTAAGCTTTGTGCCCCAGGGCAATGCGAATGCCCTTTAGAGAATCATTGAGTTGGCCCTCTCTTAGAGACAGTTCCGCCTTTGCCAGCTCCTCTGCAGCATTTGAGTTGCACCAGTCATTCCCTAGGTGGGAGGGAAGATGCAGCAAAATGTGCTCTGCATCAACACTGCTGTTAGTAGGGCCATTTTCTGAGGCGGATGGAGCACAATAATCATCGTCTTCTTCATCAACGCCATCGAACTCCACACCAGTGTATAATTTCCTTGCATTGTCGTCTTCCCAAAAGTCATCTTCACCATCAGAGACAGCATGAAGAAAAGTAGCCGCCTGCTTCTGAAATGCGTCAATTCTATCTTGGAGCCGTGCACGCCGTAGGATAATATCCCGTTGTTGGCTTGGTGTTGTACGGGATCCTATCTTCCTCACGAGCGCTTGGAGAGATAACCTGTAACAACAGTCAGAAATTTCACGGAAAAAAATGTTGGGAAATCGGACTGTGTCTCTTGGATTTTCAACCCACTGGCCAGCCACGCAACATGTCCTCTTCGGCTGGAGCTGTCTATTTCTTTTTCTGTCAACTCCAAAAGCTTTTCTGCACGGGACGGTACTAGAACATAATATTAGGCTGAATTGTATAGAGTTTTTTATCACTCACATTGCTTCTTCTTGATATCATAGACGTCCATTGCTTTGATATTGTGAACTCGTTCCCGTTGAGCATGTGCCTCTTCAGCAGCCCAAGTCTTGACACAATCTGCAGTTGCAGACTCACTTATAGACTCAAAGGCTGCTGCACTTGCTTTTGCTCCCGAAAGTGCCTTTCGGTAGCGTTTAGGCAAGGCATTGACTACATCAACAAGTCAGAATTAATGAGGCATCTATGTCGGGATACTTGCCTATCCCAATGAGTTTCTTCCAGTTTGAATCATTCATGTGATCATCTATGAGCTCCCGGCGATGCGACGTTGACATTCCCCTTGTGCTTCGGGAGATTTCATTGAGTGGCGCCCAAAGTGTTTCAATAGTCTCGCCATCTATTTGTCGGCCACCTTCAATGAAGCTTGGTGAATACCTAGCCAGGCAGGTATCCTGGTGCCCATGGATATGAAAAAGGCCAATACCCAGCTTGAGCTCTAGGTCATCTGGAAGTTTTAGATAATCACTGCTGTTCACTCTCTCCATCATACGGACACTCCACTGGCACATCACATCATAACAGATGAGCGCGACCTCTATTCCCTCCATATTGTAGTTGATGGCTTTGAATATGGAGTAGTCCATGTTCCTCTGGCTTAGGGGGGCTTGAGCCTCGCTGATTAGATCATCAGACTGATGGAATAGGGACTCACGCTTCGCCTTTCTGAAAATCAACCACCGAATCCGGCACAAAGTTCCCATGAGTGCAGGCTGTAGCCCCAATTCCAGTTGACTCCAGGTGTCCGCCATGCTTGTTTACATTATTAACAGCACGGTGGTCATGGCATGTCGATTTCTGTTTAAGGGTGAGCTTGTCCCTTGCTGAATACGCAGAGATAGATCTGACCTGTCGACGCTCCACTGCTGATTTCAGGTGCAAGTCATATGGCATCCGGCTAACCATAAACCCAGTCCCTTCAGAGAGCGAAACGTCATTCTCTGGGTTTCTCATCTTCATGTGCTCTGCTTGGAAGTTTCCGTCCATTATGAAGCCTCTCATAAAAAGGGTTTTGCTGCAAGCATCTATCAGTAGTTACACATGCCGATGTCTGTAGACATACCTGTTTTCATAGTCTTTCCAATCTTCAGGGAGATTTATTCCAGGCTGTGCGCACAATGCACAGAATACTGCCATTGACCCCGGCTTCTGTTCTTCACCTTTCTCATACCCAAAACCAAATTTCTTGCGGGAAATGAGGGCTCTCCACTCTCGACTAATCCTAAGAAGCTCCCGATATCGATTCTGAGTCCGCATGTCAGCCTATGCATTGGCAGATATGCTAAATGGTCCCACCGGCACTGTATTGGGAAACTCATCATTTGTGAGTCTCCTCAAACGGCTGAAAAATTGGCTTGGAGTGGTCTTGCATTCAAGGTTGTCCAACTGGAAGTCTTCTAGTACCCGAAAAGTAAATGCTGTTTTCGGTTTGCGAAAGGTGGCTGGAAAGAGTCCTGCCATCAGTAATTGGATGTCATGCTCTGGGGCTTCCGGGCAGTGACACCAGCTGACGCCAATCTCATGCACGCCAGACCTGTCAATGACTGTTATGATGGGGTTTCCCTCTTGGTCTTGATGTCTTGTTGAGCTGACAGAGTCAACATCTGGAGCTGCATCATCTTCGTCAAAGCCAACAATCTCTTCCTCATCATCGGTATCGCAGTCCATCTGTGACTGTGTTACTCAGAATGGGGCAGAACATATGAAGAGCTTGGCGACGCACGCTTTGAACAGGGCACAAATGCCCAGAGTGCCCAAGACACAGGCTTATGCCAACCTCCGATAACCATGATGGCTTGAAGTAATTCCCAGTCCACTTTGAGATCCGGTGGAAAGGTAGCCGTTGGTGGGATTTTCGGCAACACTCCTTGCAGAGTACAAGAATGGGGAAGCAGTCCGAGCATCTCCACTCGAATGGGGCAGACATACAACTCTGGCACATCGTTGTAGCTGGAACGCCCTCGTAATCAAGGAGGCATTGCAGGTAGCAGTCCATCTTTGGAATAAACTCTTCCATGTACTTGCGCTGGGACTAAGAAATTTGTGAAATATCACCCGGGAAGGACATCTGGGAAAACTCACTGTCTTTGGCTTATCTGTAACCGCCTCATCCGTCCAGAGTGTCTCATCAATATCCATAGATGGGAGAGTTGTTTCAGGCAGTATTGCCATGGGACTCCCTATTCCTCTATTGATTTGGCTCGGTAACGTATTTCCTTTTGAAGTGGTCGCTTCTTCAGGAATATCTCTGATTCCTCGAGAGTGATGTATAGTCTTCCAATAAACCATTTTAGCCTTGGATTGTTTTTTGATGCGTTTTGAAGCTGTCATGCCCTTGGGTGCCATTGGGAAGTTGAGAGCGTCACGGTATAAAGCGTCAAGTGATGTCGTAGTCAGCACGTTTTGCACCTCCTACGTTTACTCAAAGAGCACCCTGCGCTACACCTGCATTTGTACCTATCTTCGGCTTAGACCTTCTAAATATACGCCTACTGCTGCCATTTTTCCACCTCAGGTGGGGCAAGTGTTCAAGGTCAGCCAAGGTTGTTGAGATACGCGCTGCAAGGGCAGGCTGCCGAGGACAGATGCCGAAGGGAACTACCGAGCGCGCTGCTGAGAGTGACAACCGAGAGTGTTGCGACCAGCAGAAGTGGCAATCTCTTACTCAGTCCACCACGCTGCGTGCCTAAGCATCAGACGGAGGTGAGTTGAGGAATCGAGTGCGCCGGTACGGTCAGCAATGGTAAGCGCACAAGTGAGGAGAGTTGAGTGACAAGAGCATGATTGAGAGCACGCAAGGGCTCGAGAAGGCTGGATGGTTATTTCGGACAGTATATCAAGTCTTTTTTCATGATAGCTTCATTGGAGAAGAAAGTACAGTGAAAGTTATACCACAAAAAATAAATACACGGTGAATAGAGCGGCCCCTTTGGAATGCTGAGGCTAAGAAAACAAAAGTTTGAAAGAATATGGGCAAAAGTGATAATGGAATGAAGTCGAAAATGCTAGAGTCGATAGAAAAGTGACCTGCTGAATAAAGTCGAGCTAGCATGCAAAGCAGAAGTGCTTTCATTCGGAGAAAGCTCAAGTTGGCTGGTTTGAGCAGTGCCGAGTTGTACCACAGACCTGTTAGGGCATACCATGGTTCAAAGTCAGACAAAAAAAGGAAGAAAGGAAAAGGTACTTAACGAGGTTCAGTGAGTAAGGGCCCAAGTGGCAAAGATATTAGGTATCGACGACCATGTGCGCGGTCATGGTCATTTGAGGATTGGGGCAGCAAGCAAGGTGTAAGAGTGGGATAGTGACGCTTGGGCACAATAGGTGTACGTGTAACAAGGCCAGTGTGATACCTTCATAGTGGGGCAGATGACAAGCGTCTGAGGTCTGAGGGAAGGGAAAGTGGCATGAGTTTGAGACGACATGGAAAAAAAGGAAAGAATAAACCGTATCTATATATGAGCGGGGTCGCGGGCTGTCGTAACGGGGCGACTGCCTCGGGGTTGCACGTTGTTGTGACGTAGAGGCTACGGCATGTCCACTATAGTGTGGTGGTGCGCAAGGTCGCACAACGTGGTAACCCCAACAGGGTCAGACATCGTGGTGACGTGGCCACTGAGCAGGGTCACATGCTGTCGTGACGGGGTAATTGTCTCGGGATCACGCACTGCCGGGACGTGGCGGCTACGGCGGGGCCACCATGGCGTGTTGGTGTGGGACGACCGGGTGACGTGGGCGGCAGTTAAGGTGTCGGCGGTAGCATGAGATATGGGGAAAGAAAAACTTAACAAATGTAGGCGCGGGTTGGCTCGTGTGTCCCACGAAAAGCGATGCGTGACAGCAGATGAGTGGAGGGGGGAGAGGGGCTGCGTTTCGTGGGAGGGAATGGCAACATTGTGGGAGTGGTTGTGGGCGTGGTTGTATCCTGTCTCAGTTCTAAGTCAGCCATACTTGGAAAACAAATAGAAAAATAAAAAAAACTTAATAAAGTGGGTGGCTTGCGTGCACAAGAGGAGTAGGAGGGCGAGGTGGCAACGACTTGTCAAGGTGGGGAAGGGGAGTTAGTGGAAAAAACAGGGGCAGGGGACGTTGGGGGAAGGCTGTAGGGCATATGGGGAAGCTTGAGTGAAGGGGTAGGATGCGATGCGTTATAGTCACTGCAGTATATGATGGTGGGGGAAGGGGAAGGCGAGGGTGAGAAGAGTAGACCAGAGAAGAGGCGCATATGACAAGAAGTGGAGATTTCCCACTCTGGGCCTGATCGGCCTGATCGACGTAAAACACTTTCAGGAGCTGGCAAGGGAGTGCGGTGTATTGGCTAACTGATGGGGCCGAAGTTTGGTTCTACGCGTGTGAAATTTTTGTGCTACGGATCCCTCGCCGATGATAATTTGGGACTCACGTTGCGTGCCTGTATATTTTCAATACGCAGTAGCAGCAAGGGTGGCAGTCGAACAATCCCCGTCTCTCCTTCAAGAGACTTGGCCTCCGAGTCATTTATACAAGATGCAGACGCAGCGCGTCTTGCAGTGCGTCCCTTTCTTTAACTCCTTCTGTACTCTTCGTTAACATGCCCAGTTATCTAGGAATTCTCTCTTTCCTTTCTCCCTTTCCTTCCACTGCTACCCAATGACTCGGAAATATGTAAGTTTATCTGTTTTTTTCTTATCTTCTGGCCTTGCTTTTGGCTGCCGGCTAGTATATACCGAAAACAATTGTTTCCTTTTTAGGTAGATAGTTAAACTCTCCCCCTTCGACACGACCTCAGCCCAACATGTGCTGTACATCCGTAATGTGATGGTAACGTAGTCAAGGCGGAGTGTCGCACTCGAACAAGCACATGCCGGCCGCTTCTTCGACCTTGCCGAGGATCTCTTTGGAGCGCATGTTGACAAGCATGTTGAGCACCTATGAGATGAACAAAGGACGAAATGACAAAGAAGGGAAACAAAGAGTTTGGTGACGCAGCCTTGCATGATGAGGAAGTTAGGGTTGTTGATATTGAGTTGGACGCTTTGGAAGATGGTCTGGATGATATTTTGTTGCGCCTTGTGACCATTCAATAGGTAATCGGAGATATTTGGAAGAGCGATCTGCATGGTTGACGGTCAGCAGAAGAAGTGAGATGGTGAGCGGAATGCACCTGTCTTGTCACTTCGGGTTGGCTTCACTGCGGATGAGAAAACAAAGTGCCGGTTTGATTGGCAATAGGGCCAGTTCGTAGGCCAAAGGAGACAGTAGCGAGGGCGGGAGCAAACAAGACGGAGTTAAACAAGGGCGAGTGCGAGGTCAGCTAAAAGCTCAGCGGTGGAATGAGAGCGAAGAGGGTGACAATAGAATGAGAGTATGTGAGAGTACACCAAGAGGAAGCAGGAACACAACTAGATAATGATTTGAGAGACAGTACGATGGTTTTTACAAGTATCAAGTATGTTACATTTTTCGAGATACAGAACTAAAGCTAGACAAAAAAAAAGAACAAGCATACATGGAACATACATACAGATGAAACAGGAGTCGGGAAACGATAATGCAATGTTGCTGAAGCTTGCAGGTATGTGGAATGGATTGTTTGGTGAGTGAAGTTGAAATGGTGTCGGGATTTGGGAGCGTCGGGTTTGGCGCGCTTACTCCGGCATACTCAACATACAGCATGTTGTAGTGTCTGTAGCTGTCTGTACTGTAGTTCTACACCATCTCTGTTCAACTTCTACTTTCTGCGTAGAAATTTGTGACCCACATCCAACCTGCCTTACCCAGGGCCTTACCTCGCCAACCCATACCTGTACTTTTGCCTGTACCTTCTGAAACCCGTACCCACAGCCATGGGTACCGGTTTTTGCGAGTACGGCTCGGGTTAGTTCTCAATGACTTGGAGGTGACCCGAGTAATCCCTACTCTCATCAAATGCAAGTGGCTGTAACAACAGCAGTAATGAGGCAGCAATGGATAACAATTAACGTAGCAGTGAAGTTGTAGCTAGATTGAGATGAACAATTTAACATCACCAGATAATATCTGGCTGGAGCAATTGGTGAGCTGCCAAACTATGTCTCCATGTTGTGCTCGTAAAGTATTCTACCAATGGATACGCTGCCAAAACCATGAATCTGCTGCAAAGGGCATGCCCCACTAAACTGCATTCTCTTCTCTCCCAGCGCGCAGAACGACTCCTCTGCAGAATAAAGGAAATCTGCCAAGAACTAAACCTGCATCTTATTTTGACAACTAAGCCATGAAATTCTACCATCTGTCACGCTTCAGATACCCATGAACAGGTCACCAGTGTGTTTATAAACAGGATCTTAATCACCTCGCTCTAGTACAAGATGCGTGCAGATTACCGTCTGAGCTACTCATACAAATTAGTCTTCATCCAAGTCCCCCCGGGAACATGGGCCCATTCATGCACTATATCCCTCATATAGTACGCGTAGCAAACCCTTTCTCCCTCGAAGCTGCCCACTTCATGCTCCAGCATCATGCCTGATAAACCAACCACAGTGCCAGGACCGTACTCAAGAGAGATCCCGAGGCCCGGCAAACTCAGGATACAGTCTCGGCAAGGCCCTAGGGAAACCAAGAGGTCGTACCAACAATGCTGTGATTTGAAATCCCGGTGCGCTGGAGTAATTCTATTGCAAATGATTGAGAGGCCGCTAAACACTGAACTCCATTGGGAAAGGAGATCTTGGCGCTTTATCTCGGGACTTTTTCTGAGTCGGATCAGGGTCTCCTGACCCGCACGGTAAAGTGGTGGATGAATTACGGCCAGGATCGCGTTCAGGATCACATTCGATTCAGATATTTGGTCGAGCCAGCGATTGGCTTCAGGAGTTTTGAGACTGACACTGACCTGTGGCGGCACTTTCGTGTTCTCCTCAGGTGAAATAAGCTGCTGAACATTAACCGTTTAAAGGCTAACTACTCACCTCATGCCCTTGCGCATACCACGCTCCCGAAAAATCAAGCGTGCCAGTAGGCACCTCTAAGCCTAGGCAATAAAGTGTCCTGTCCGCACGCCATGAGGTGCCCTTCTGGGTCTTCATACTATTTTTGAGTGGATCACGCAACGTCTTGGTTGCTGCCATCATTGCACCCTGAAATTACATCAGGCGCGGTACCAAGATCTGGTATATGAATAGGTTTGCCTGCCTAGAGCTTCCCAAGATGCCGGGAAGGTACCATGTCAATATGACATTGTCCATGTCAACAACGATACAGGGTTCTGTTTTGATAATACCGGCCATCGCCAAATTTTTTAGTGGAGAGTAACATTGCCGAATTCTATTCTCAGCATCAGAAGCTGCTTTTGTTCCTGGAGTTAATGGCCTTTTTGGCAGCTTCTGTGCATAACGCACGGCGTCCCATTTGATGTGTACTACCACGGCTATCTCAATATCTGACAGTAGACTTCTGTTCAACCTCACTCACCACGATTCTTGAAAGCAGCAACGAGTATTTTTGCAATAGAGTCAAGCTCTAGAACTAGACGAACAGGGAGTTGCAATCGTAATGCTGGTGTGGTATTCGCAGGGTTATTCGGCATAAGATTCGGGGCAACGCTGATCAACGGAGTGGTGCGCTGGCATAATTCTGACGAAAACTGAGCTAGGAGGTATTGAGCACAAAGATCAGTTAGATCCAGGGGGGTGGGAACAGCGCCACTAGCTTCCATTCTTGAGTATAGCGGAAATTGGAGTGGTGAAAACTTGGGTGAAAAAAAAGAGACGACTAAAACCTGATTACGTCATCGATGTTTGGCCGCCGAGTGAGAAACTGCCTGGCATCTGGCTACCTACCGAGAGTAATTGCCGAGATACAATACCCTTGACAATACCGTTATATACTTGAACGCTACAGCCGAGTGCCCCACATCCACGTCACCCTTCTCCCCAATGAATCTCCAGGAGCAAGTAGACTCGGATATTCCCGCCCTGGCGACCATCGGCATGAAGAAATGGCCAGGTGATGTCTCATCGGATTCTGACTACTCTGAGACAGAGTCCGACGATTCAGGTGGAAGTTCTGAGGATTGGGAAGTATGTTCAGAGTCAGAGTCGGATAGTAACGAAGAGGAGAGCAGTGACACTGACAATGAGGAAGGGTATGTCTTACCGCTTATTCTTGATCCTGTTTCCTACTTCGCTCTCCAGGCCGCTCGAATTATCAAAAGAACACGTTGACATGCTGCAGAAGCGTGTTGCTGAGTATCGAACTTCCAGCATGTCCCGTTGCTTAGCCATCGTCAAGAATTGCCTAAACACGATTCAGGAGCAGTGGGACCCGAACGACAAGTTTAACAGGAAGAAGGTTGAGACGGTGCGCACGCTCTCAATCATATTTGGCCTCGCATATCTCACGGATTTCTAGCTTATTCGTCGGTACATGGATAGTATTGGTTCTCGGAGGTTGCTCAAGATTGGTCGGAAAAAGACATTCCGTGACGTTGTCAGGGAAGCCCATCGGACGGAGCTTCATACTATGGCTCTTTCGCTGTCAAACTCAACGGCAGGATCACCAAAATTCCTCAAATGCTACCAACACGCTCTGAAACACCTTATCCGGAGTTTGAGCGATGAAACCAAGTTGAAATACCAGGTGCGTGCTCGGAACTGGTCTGAGCACAAGCTACCACCTTCGCAACAGAGCAAGTATGTATCACCTATCACTCACACACGCGGTGACTAATGCTGGCCGACAAAGGATGTTGGACAGGAATAGTCAGAAAGCATTCCGGGAATTTTCTCGGTATGCGTACAACCAATTCGGGATGCGCATCGTCATCCTTGCAGGATATCGTGATCACAGAGGAGCCTCGGCTACAGTGTTCGTATCAAGCCTCTCCGTCTACCCACAGAACTAACAGTGTACCGCCTAGTCATGACATCAATGACCGGCTTGGGGCGACTTCCTTCAAGGGTCGGTATGAAAACTTGGAAGAAAACCCGTTCATTGAGGACTTTGCTACTTGGATCGCCGAGTGCTTCGGTAACATTTTTGTTTCTTTTTTTCAATGAAATACGCCGACTCTTCTTTTCATAGGCGAGCCCTCTAACAACAGCAATGATGAAGTCGAAACGAAGAACAAGAAGGCGCTTGAAGATGTCAAGTTGAAGACTGACGAACAAGGCTATCCCTTGCTGCCAAGCTGGGAAACCACCAAGGACGCACATCTACTGACCAAGAAGCTTATTATTGGAAAGTTTTTGAGCGAAATGCATCGTGCGTATCATCCGTTTTCTTTGCCTTCCATTAAGCGGCTTATCTGTTACCACCAGGGATTGCCTGCGGTGGTGGAAAAGGGAAGATCCCCTATACGTTTCTGCAGCAATCTCAAAGGGATTATGTCCTTGATGAGTATTTGCCTGCTGGTTTCATTCTCAGGCAGTACCACAGCTACCATCTCTCTGATGTTAACGCACTGCTTGAACACTGGACAACGAGGCAAGCGGAAGGGAAAGCACCGTTCCGTTTCACAAAGGCAGTCGTGAAACCTCGGCAGCCTGAGCCCGTCTCCGGTGAGAGAGGCCCTAGCAACAGTATGGATGACGTCGGGAAGGCCCAGGAACTTGGGGGTGACTCACAGCAGGAAGATGATGAGGGCCCTGACCTCAATAACGCCCAAGAGGCTAGTGGGGATCCAGGCCCAAGTAGGGTAAGTGCGTTTCCAACGGTTATTGCATATGATATCATCCCCTTGTTTACTACAGCGTTTACGGCCTCACAATCGCCGCTTTTCCGGTCACTCGGCAAATAGTGCTGCCAAGAAACAAGCAGAGCCAGAGCCATCAACAAAGCAAAACGATGCAAATACCCCCCCTCCTTCCGTCAACCAGTCTCAGCCTCTCATCAATGCCTCACAACTTGATCCAACTACTGAGGTGCGTGCTTCAGCAATAAGCATAGCTAGGTATCTCAATTTCCTTTGCAGAAGCACTCACCGCAAAGCTTCCTGGAGAAGCCGTGGCGCGACAAGTTCAATTACTTGTTGTCTCTCTCGAAGGACAGCAAGTATCAAGATTTGCTCCAGGAGATCAATAAAGCGAATATGTCTAACGTAAGTCTCTTTGTGTCGTCCTCAAGTGTAATGCTAAGTTTTTTTTTTCGGTAGCGTGTTATCACTGTCGGCCCAAGCACCCGCCACCCTGCTTGGGCTCGCTGGACGTGGACTGAACCATGGCTTTCGGAGGAGTTTCACTCAGGGGGCGACAAGCCAGCCTGGAAGTGGCTGCAGAGTTCCCCTTATGTCCCTGAGCTGTTACCTGAGAATGGAGCGCGCGGTGACTTCTCGGTTGACAATGTGGCGCTCGGCATCGGATCCCTCCTTCGCGATATTGAGGCTATGCAGTTTGCTGACGAGTTTCATCCCCCTCAGCATGTTGTTCACAGCAAAGTCAGCTTTGTTGTTATTGGGACCATCATCTATCCGGCACTTGACAGTTTTTTGAAAACTGTGAGGGATCACAACAACAACAATGTGAGCAACAAAAACGGCTGTTCGTGTGTGTTGACTTAAATTATTGTTCTAGATCGCCACTGATGATAGTCAAATGGAACCTGCAGCCCCACCAAGCACGGGCCTAAAACAGCGGGGCAAGCGGCGTCGCAAGAACGAAGGTGTCGGTGATCAAGACGCTGATAACGCCCACGACCAGAACCGTCAGAGAGTAGACCTCGAAGCCGACAGCCCTCAGATTCGGCGCTCAGGACGATCCATACGGCTTACAGAGTCGGCCAGGGCGATGCAGTAAGTACCAGCAGTCATCACACTGGCAGTATTTCTAGATGATGAATATTTCCAACAGGGAGGACCATGCTGCTATGTCGACCAGGAAAAAAAGTCGGCCGCCGCGAGTTGCTCAGCAACGACAGTAGTTATTTCTAAATCTTCCCTGTCTTGCACACCCTCCTGCCCAATGTAATAATCACGCTCAGAAATGCTTTCGTATTTGGTTCCATAATTTCAGCTTTGTGCGATGGTTGAAAGGAAAATAAAATATAAAAAAAAGCAACTCGGCTACCAAATATAACGTATGCAACTACATCTGTTTCAAGAACCAGCGCTCTAAGTCCTTCTTCCAGAGAGCGTCCGCCTTGTGCACTTCCGTCAAATTCTTCACCTCTACCTCCAGTGCTGCAACCCTGGTTGCGAGGCTTCGATCGTCATCGCTTGATTGAGATAGAGGCTTTGTGGAGAGCTGTCGATGAGCCGGAGAGCGTGGAGGCTGAGGTTGCGCAGAAGGGACATTGGCAGGGAAGTGTGCCGAGGATGGTGTCGGCTGACGCGCAGGGGCGGCACCTTTGGATGATGCGCTGTCCCGGACCAATTTTGTGATATTTCCAAGGGGGGTTGAAGGCCCTGGCCCTGGCCCTGACGCCTCTCGTTGCAGGTCTTCCTGTTTAGAACGTACAGGCTTCTTTCCCTTGTCCTTCTGCGTCTCCGAACAGGACTTTGACTTTGTGTTGCGCTGCTCAAGCCGATACTCGAAGACAAACTTGCGGGTGAGCTTCTGTCGATTGGCCTTGCCGGTTGTAGTGTTTTGAGGCACCAAACTGCACCCCACCTTGTGATCATGGCACCGCTTGCAGGCATTTGTCGGATGTGGCTCGCATTTGATGCCCTTGTCCAGACATCTGTCACACTGAAATCCGATTTGAGCCTTTCATTGAGTTGATAGAGTACGTAACTTACCTCAAATGTGATGGCGAACGGAGGTATCCAAGTATCTCCATCAGAATCTGAGCCTCCCTCTGACCCTTGGGCCTGTGGCTGTAAGGACGGAGTGGGGCGCTTGCAGGATTTGGTGGGAACAACCACTTCAACAGCCTTTCGCTTTCGCCGGCTCTGAGGTGTCTTCCAATTAGTACAGCAGAAAGTGAAAGAAAAGATAGTCTTCGCTCACCTTTGGTGGTTCATCGTTGTCCTTTGGTGGAAGGATCTTTAGTTTTGGTACACGAGCTACCCGTTTCTCAGATTTCGATTGCTCGTCTGTCTCTTTGGGCAGTGCCGAATCGGCGATCGCTACCGAATCCTTCGGCATTGCCAAGACCTTGGGCGGTGCTGAGACCTGAGGTGGTGCCGAGACATTGGGCGGCGCTAGCTCAGGCACTGCCAGCTCCGCAACAACTGCCTGTCTCGCATGCGCAGTCGATTCATCAGTAACTGAAAGTTCCTGACTCGGAGTTGTCTGTTTTGACGGAGACTGCGCAGCTGTCTTGCGTTATGACAAATGAAATGACTAGTAAGAAAGTGTGACGCACCAAGGTCCTCCCACCAGCAGACCTCCCCTGAAGGGGTCAAAGAAGACAGATCAGGGAAGACTGCAGTCTCATCGTAATACTTGTGCGTTGTTAGCTTAGGATGGCTTTCAGTGACGAGGGAAAAGTCCTCATCGTGCTTGAGTACTATTGCCAGCGCGACTAGCAACGGATGCAAAATTGGCGCCGGTTTACTAGGGTTCTCTGTCTTCGCTTGGTGAAAAGCGAGAATTGATTTGGACTTATTAAAATGGAGATGAGTGAGATCAATAAAGCGCTTAAATCTGGGGCACACCTGCTCATTTTCAAACCCGGCTTTCCACTTCGCTCTGTCAGTATTCTCTTTAACAGAGTTGTAGGCCTTGACAGCAGCTTGGACGTTGCGTGCAATATGGAGGAGGGAAGACATGATGTCAGAAGTGTAGGATGGCTTGGTGGCTGGTTGATGTGTAAAATAAAGTATGGTTTGATGCAGTTGAACTTGCCGTAAGCGAGACGCCTGCCGAGATGACAAATTTGGAATCTGACTCAGCAAGCGCAACTCAAGGCAAACAAGACGCAAGGCGTGAGACAAGGCATATTGTCAACCATCGTGAGTCACAGCTGTCCTCTGTCATTGCCACTCCTCAGACCTCACTCCCCTATCCTATCAGCTCATTCAAATGCAGAGCCCCCATCGAGAGACACATGACGACTATGGGTATGATACCCTGCTACCACCAGATTTGTCCAATATCAAAATCAGTGCCGCGCCTCCTCACAATCAAACAGATTACGGATATGATGACCCTCCGCTTCAGGATATACAGCTTAGGATGGATAGAGTGATGCCAAGGGTCAATTTTGAGATAGATGCCGCTGTTCTACCCACTGGCAAGAAACCGCAACCTGCAAGCGGAGAAGCACTTCCAGAAGCTGAGGACTTTGGAATAAATGGCCGTCCTCTGCCAGGTGATACAGGGCATTCTGGTGATGTTTCAAGCTGTCTTAGTACGTCTTCTTGAGCCAGCGTATTGAATATCATTCTGACTCTACGCTTACAGCTCGTAGGCATATTTGGGGCAATGATGTCGAGATGTCAGAAGCCTTAGGGAGTCACCAGGATAGGGCTGAGCTGGTATGTATCACAGTGCTTTGCCTACGTATTAAATGTTGATATTCAGTTGAAACTAGCTGCGACAACTTGAGTACAGGGCTGACGTAGCTGTCCTACTTGCCGATGCAAGGCGTACTATGCATCGCTATCAGGAGTTTCGGCAAAAATACCGTGACAAAATCAATGTCGAATTAGCAAGCGTGATAGAGGAGATGACGGTGGAACTTGGATTGGGCAAGTAGTCTACTCTTTGTAATAAACAGGTGATGTAGCTCTTAATCACCTCATCCCGCTGCCTTGCCAGCTTCATCATTCTTCCCTCATTCTCCCCTCAACCTCGGAAACAGTTGCATGACGTCGATGGCTGAGACTAATCGTTTACAGAGAAGGTCGAATTCAAGGACTCAGGTATTCAGGTCGTCCGGCGACTCAGTCCCTATGCTCAAGGCCTTTGTTGATAAGCACAGTTTGACGCTGCGTCACGGTGCTCAAGCGATCGAGCCGTTTCCTTCTCATCTTGGACTCACAACGAGTTATAGTATCCGATGTTGAGCAATGTATCGGGCGAGGCTTGCAAAGCGTACAAGGTCAACACCGGATTCTTGAACTTCAGTGACGGACGCGTGATATTCTTTATCTATGTTCAAATCACACGGGGTTTCATACCTGTAAACCCAGGCACCCACAGGATTTACAAAGACCTGCGTCACCCGCAAACTGTCCCCAGACATCCCCGCTCACCCAGCGTGACATTGCCATCGTCTCAGACGTTACGACTGACTTGGGTGGTACGGACCAATCTTTATAACTCTACTCAGATGCGCACATCATCATTAACAGCGCGCGGGGTAAACGTAGGGCTCCCTTGCGGCGGTGGTGGCTGGGACAGCGACGACCCGCAAGACACGCCTGTTCGACCAAATGCACCCGTCTCACATACAGATCCTCTCCCTATGACAACCGAGATCGTGTCTCCACCTTCTCGCCTCACCACCGTTACCACCACCGCCACCACGAATCGCATGTCTGTCGAGCGTTCTACCAACCGCGCACTAGTTTCCACCCTGCGACAGCCACTATGAGACCGCCGGCTGTTACTACTAACACTACTACGCAGCAGACTCAAGGCATTTGCGAGCCACAGTGGGAAGGAAAAGACGAGCACGGCGCCGAGCCCTGCTGCTACTGCACCTCATGTTACGTCTACAACGTCACCCACCTGCAAACCCACCAGGCCCGTGTCAACCTGCTGAACCCGCAAGACTCGTGAGACAAGACTCGCGAGACCCACAGCAAAGTACCGTACCACCGTACCGAACCGTTTACGGTCGTATCCTTGCTGTACTGTACCGTCACCTATATTAAAACTGCTTTGACAATGAGGTTGTTAGGGTCCCATGTACGGTTTTATAACCGTCAACTTACGGACGGATACCGAATACAGTGCGCAACCCTATTGGCAACCCCTACCCGCCACAGTCCCACTATTTGAGGTCCCAGAGGCCCCCTCATCTCTCTCGTTGACCTGTGTTGTCTCCGATTCGCTCGGCTCTATCACGGTCGCGTGACCGATATCAACGTCGTCTTGGCATTCCGCCTTTTTGTTTTTGCTTTGTTTGATTTTTCGGGATCTCGACTGGGTTGAACTGTGACGTGACCAACAGCAGCATCCTCACTACAGCTTAGACCAACCATCTTGCTCTGTTTATGCGTTGAAGAAGCGCTCATGCAGGCGCATATCACAGATGGCGTAACTTACGTGAGCGACTCATCAGAACACTGCACCGCCCACCGCCGCACCGCTTGCGCGTAAGTCCATAGTACATCTCCCACTGTTCATACCCTCAGACTCGCCCAGTGCGATCATTGAGCGTCTATTCTCTCTGCGCATTTCGCCGTGCCCACTCACTAGCACGATCTCGGTGACAGGATATGCCACCGCATTCTGCGTTGTGCCCGTACATTTCGCTTCGCACCGCTTTGCGCTTGCAGACGCAGCGCCTTCAATTCGTCCATCATCCCCGTTGGAGCCCGACTACCAGTGCGTTAAGGTGGCGCTCAGCGGCTGGCCTTGTCGGATCTTTGTCATTGTCGTCGGTGTCGCGTCTCGGCATTCCACTGTTTTGTTTGGCTTTGTTGTTTTGGGATCTTGACTAGTCTCGGCATGCCACTGTTTTGTTTGGCTTTGTTTGTTTTGTCGGGATCTCAACTTGGTTCAACTGTCACGTGACCAGTATCAACATCGTCTCGGCAACATCGTCTCGGCATTCCGCTGTTTTGCTTGGCTTTGTTTATTGTTTTGGGGTCTTGACTTGTCTCGGCATTCTGCGGTTTTGTTTGGCTTTATTTGTTTTTTCGGGATCTCGAACTCGTTCAACTGTCACGTGACCACTATCAACATCGTCTCGGCATTCCACTGTTTTGTTTGGCTTTGTTTGTTTTTTCGGGATCTCGACTTAGTTCAACTGTCACGTGACCAATATCAACATCGTCTCGGCATTCCACTGTTTTGTTTGGCTTTGTTTGTTGCTTCGGGATCTTGACTTGTCTCGGCATTCCGCGGTTTTGTTTGGCTTTGTTTGTCTTTCGGGATCTCAACTTGGTTCAACTGTCACGTGACCAACATCAACATTGTCTCGGCATTCCGCGCTTTTATTTGGCTTTGTTTGTTGCTTCGGGATCTTGACTTGTCTCGGCATTCCACGGTTTTGTTTGGCTTTGTTTGTTTTTTCGGCATCTCGAACTCGTTCAACTCTCACGTGACCAATATCAACATCGTCTCGGCATTTCGACTTTTTCTTCATCGTCTCGGCATCTCTTCACTTTTTCATCACCACTCTATCCTCACCCACTCTCACCCACTCGACGCCACTCCCCTCATGTTCCCATTCAGACTGAAGAAGATAAACTGGAGGGGACTGTGGGCAACGCAACTCGACAAACGAGCAGAGGCCGGCAAAATCATTCACCAATATTTTCGACGCAATCCGGACTTGCTTGAACGCGGGGTCGAGAGGGCAGCGGTAACGTAAGTTTTTATATCTTATGATGCGTTCTCATGGGCTGAAAATTGTAGCCCGACGCCGTGGCATTACGAAAATCTCAGGCGCAAAAAGGGGGAGCATTTAACAGTGGATTTCCAAGGGGCCGATGAAGGCCACATTTCGAGAAGACACGTCTACCGACGGCGGCGGTAAAAATGGGCAGGGAAGGAAAAAAGGCGGGGGAAGGGGAGAGTAAATACAAGAGAACAATTCCTTTCACGCATGACATTTTTTGGACTCGGCAGCTACATCCCATCTCATCATATTATCCAGTTCGTCACCAGCTCGTCGTCCCATCGACGTCTGACATTCCAACGTACAATACGACACAACTCGCAGCTATGTCCCATCTCATCTTATTCTCCAGCTCGCCACTAACCTGTTGTCCCGTTGACGCGCAACGTTCCAACGTACGATGCGACGTAGTCAATTTGGCAGAATGCCCCAGCCGCGGGCGCCAGGACCGATACCACGCGCTCCATGACGAAGACATCGCAACACTATTTGCCCACCAGGCCCTCCAATAAAAATACTCTCGTGCAAAAGTGGGACTGCTGGCGGTCTTCCAGTGGTGGAGAATCACGCCTAGTATTCGTGCTCTGAGCATGTTCCCGAAGATATACCTACATATTATTGTAGAGCGTCCGAGTCTTATGACTGTTATGCATCTCTTTACATAGGCAAATTATTACTAGTGTAGTCATATTATTTATAGATAGCCCGCGAGCCCATACAATCACCTCGGCATCCATTCCCTAGTGACGGTATAACGAGTGACGTGACGTGTGACGCGTGACACAAAGGTCATTGCGCTCAAGTGAAAAGAGACGAGAACAAAGTCTAGACAGCTTGTGAGCCCATACAATTCACTTGGCACCAATTCCTTAGTCGGCTCCATAGGCTCGTACAGCACGGTAGGGATATTATTTCTAGACACTCTGTGAGCCTATGCAAGAAAGACCCTCGGCATCCATTCCTCAGACAGCCCAGTAGGTATTTTATTTTTAGACAGCCCACGAGCCCATACAAGATCTTCGGCATCTTTTCCATATTCAGCTCTATAGTCCCACGCAGCAGTACTGGTACTATTTCCCAGGTAGCTCCATGAGCCATACAGTACTGTAGGCAAACTTGCAGTAGACAGCTACATGGGCCCACACAGCACTGTAAGTACATTCTGTCTAGACAGCCCATGAGCCTATACAGCACTGTAGGTAATCTATTGCTAGACAGTTCCATGGGCACACACAGTACTGTAAGTATATTCTTTGTAGACAACCTGTGCTGGCACTTATTCCCCATGCTACTGCATGAGCCCATGCAGCATTATTGGTACCTTTTCCTAGACAGCTTCATGGGCCCATACAGAATTGTAGGCAAATTTTTACTAGACAACTCCATGAGCTCACACAGCACTGTAGGCATAATATTTCTAGACAGCCTGTGAGCCCATACACAATCCTCAGCACCTATTCCCTAGCCAGCTCCATAGGCCCACACAGCATTATTGGTACTTTTTAATAGGCAGCTTCATGAGCCCATACAGCACTGTAGGTAAAATTTTCATAGACAGTTTCATGGGCCCACACAGTACAGTAGGTTTATTCTTTGTAGACGGCCTGTGAGCCCATGCAATTACCTTGGCACTTATTCCCCATGCTGCTGCATGAGCCCATGCAGCATTATTGGTACCTTTCCTAGACAGCTTCATAGGCCCATACAGAATTGTAGGCAAAATTTTAGTAGACAGCTCCATGGGCTCACATAGCACTGTAGGCATATTATTCTAGACAGCCCATGAGCCCATACAAGATCTTAGGCACCTATTCCCTAGTCAGCTCCATGGGCCCATGCAGCATTATTGGCACTTTTTCATAGCCTGAGGTAGCTTCATGAGCCCATACAACACTGTAGGTGATCTATTCCTAGACAGCTCCATGGGCTCACACAGCACTGTAGGCATATTATTTCTAGATACCCC
>Ga0209112_10000030_pt1 | contig 20727 bp, 19 predicted proteins | sample TexAe_OM3H0_O3_FD_187947 | JGI IMG/M metagenome (GOLD analysis project Ga0209112, IMG submission 187947) | Forest soil microbial communities from Davy Crockett National Forest, Groveton, Texas, USA - Texas A ecozone_OM3H0_O3 (SPAdes) (version 2) | ecosystem: Environmental > Terrestrial > Soil >...
CCGGTGGCGCCGACGGCGTCGGCGATGGCTTCCACCAGCAGCCTGCGGTGCAGTTGCTCGTACACCAGCGCGTTGCCCCGTTCGGTATCGCCCAGCCCGGAGCGCGGCTTCAGATGACCGATGACGGCAACCGTCCATTCGGCCAGCACGCGGTAGTAGCGAATTGCGGGCAGGTCCAGGGAGGTGCCGGCCCGTTCGGCGTAGAACGCCAGCAGATCAGGAAAATCGGGCATCGGCTCCTGGGCGGCTCGCATGGACAGCCAGCCCAGATCTTCCTGGGGATCACCGAAGTGGGCCAGTTCCCAGTCCAGGACGGCCGTGACCGACTCGCCCTCGAACAGGAAGTTGCCCGGCCCCGTATCGCCCTGAACCAGCCGGGCCGGGCGGTCGACGGACGGCCGGGCTGAACGGAGCCAGCGGAGGCCGAACTCGAGCACCGGATCCGGCTCGGGGCTCCCCCGGCGGTAGGAGCTGGCCCAGGATTCAAGGAACCGGCCGAGGTGCTCCCGGGCGCTGAGCACCGGGCCCAGCGAGGCGAAGCCTCCTTCGGCCGGATCCACGTGGTGGATCCGGGCCAGGCAGGCCATGAAATCGCGGGCCACCGCGGCCGAGCGGTCCGGGTCGCTGATCGCCGCATACCCGGCGCTGCCGGGCCGCCGGGTCATCAGCATCGCGTCCTGCGACGGATGGATGGCGATCACGTCCGGTACCGGGACATCAGCCGCGCGGAGGCGGGTGAAGATTTCGGCTTCCAGGGCGAGCCGGGATGTCTGGTCCTCGGCCGCGCGGCGCGTGGTCTCCACCGCGACGTACAGTTCAAGGTCAGGACCGCTGAGTGGCCTGACCTCGACCGCTATGCCGATGCGACGGCCGCCCGCGGCGACGCGGCGCCAGCCGACGATCGCTCCCCCGGCTTGGGCGGCAACCCACCCGGACAGTTCCGCACGGTAGTCCGTGTCCGCGCCGCCCCGGGGCCCGGTCAGCGGCCCGGCCGTCGTCGTGGCCATGCCGATCAGCTTCAGCCCGCCGTCCGCGAGCCGAGCCGGACGTTCTCCAGGCCGGCCAGCGCCTCCAGGGTGAGCCCGTACCCGAGCGCTTCATCAATGAGCCGCTTGAGCCGGATCGTGAGGGCCACCCGGCTGTAGCGCAAGGTCAGCGGGTTGAGCCGGGCCAGTTGATGCGCGAGCTCGAGCGCGCGAGGCATCAGCTGGTCCGGTGGCAGCACTTCATTGACCACGCCGAGCGCCAGCGCCTCGGCCGCGTCGATCTCCTGTCCGGTGAGAAGGAAATACCGGCCGCGGTTGGCGCCGAGGATCTCCTGCCAGACCACGTGGACGCCGTCGCCGCAGACTGAGCCCGCGGGCACGTGGGGCTTGTCGGCGAACACCGCGGTGTCGGCCGCCAGCGTGATGTCGGACAGCACGGCCAGCTCGGAATGCACGGTGCAGGGCCCGTTGACGGCCGCGATCACCGGAACCTCGATGTCGAGCAGGCGCCGGACCATGTGCTTGCCCTCGTAGTAGATGTCGTCCCACATCTGCGGAGTGACCAGGGGCTTGTCCCAGGCGAACTGGGCCATGAACTCGCGGCCCGTCCCGGTCAGCACCATGACCTTGGTATCGCGGTCAGCCGCGATGTCGATGAAGGACCGGCACCAGTCGCTGTGGTGCTGTGGTGAGTAGGCGACCTCGTTGCCGTCGCTGTGCAGGCGTACCACGAGCACACCTGCGTCGTCACGGTCGAAGGCCATGGTCGGGTACTGGTCGAAGTAGCCGGGTCGCCGTATCTCCTGGCTGACGGTGGTCATGGGCTCTCCTGCGGAGTTCGGGTGCGGGGCCGGCCGGTCAGACGTCGTACTGGTACTTCCGCCCCGCCCCGCCGTCCACGACGAGCGTCTGCCCGGTGATCCAGGCGGACAGGTCACTGGCGAAGAACAGCAGGGCCGAGGCGATGTCGGACGGCTGGCCAATGCGATGAAGCGGGACCTGCTGGGCGCGCTCCTCGTAGTAGTTCTCCTCGCCGGCGTGGCGTACGGCCATGCGCGGCGTCAGCGTCTGGCCGGGTGCCACCGCGTTCACGCGGATCGGCGCGAGCTCCAGCGACGCGGTCCCCACCAGGTTGATCAGCCCCGCCTTACCAGCACCGTAGGAGGCGTGATTGGGCGATGAGCGGAAGCCGGAGATGGAGGCGGTGAAGACCATCGAGCCACCGTCGGGCATGTAGCGGGAGCCGATCTGCATGGCCAGGAAAGCGTGCTTGATGTTCATGTCGAAGCCTTGCTGCCAGACCTCGTCATCGAGCTCCTTGAGCGGCCCCCAGGGCGCCGCCCCGATGATGTCGATCACCGCACTCGGTGGACCGTAGGCTGCTACCGCGTCGCTGAAGATCTGCGTCATCTCGGCGCGACTGGTGGCGTCACCGGTCAGCGCCTGGCCGCCCACTTCTTCCGCAACCTGTTTCGCCCGGTCCAACTGCACGTCAACGCAGCTGACCCTGGCTCCGAGGGCGGCTGCCCCCAAGCAGGTCTGCCTGCCGATGCCCTGACCACCACCGAGCACCAGAACATGCCGACCGTCCAGCCGCATCAGCTTCGGGTAGTCCGGGGTGTGCTCGACGTAGCCGCCCTCGCCCGTCACGATTGCCGTCACCGCGCGCATCCTCCAGCTCGCAACATTTAATAGAGTCAACTATTTAACCTAATGCTCGCCAAGCTAAGCGGCAAGGGTGCCGTTCAGCACGGCGGTTTGGAACTCCGGCGTCGTCGCAGGGCGCGGTTATAATCTAGTTACTTAGGTGTACTCTTGCCCGACGCCAAGGCAGCGTTGCCGGTGCGACCTGAGCTTCGCATGGACACCCCGGCGACCGGCGGGCGATCTCGCCCGGAACGAAGGATGAGCCTCTTATGAACGTTGCCGCCCCCGGCAGGAGTCCGATCGGGCACGTGGTCCGGGCGCCCAAGACCGCGGAGATCATCGCCAACGCGATCCGCCGCCAGGTCGTCTCGGGTGAGCTGAAGGAGGGCGACACCCTTCCGTCCGAGAGCGGTCTGATGGCCGAATTCGGAGTATCCAGGCCCACTCTGCGCGAGGCTTACCGCATCCTCGAAACCGAGTCGCTCATCCATGTGCGGCGGGGATCGCGGGGCGGCGCGCAGGTGACTGCGCCCAAGCTCGAAGTGGCGGCCCGGTACGTCGGCCTTCTGCTCGAAATCAGCGGCACCACCATCGGGGAGGTCTACGAGGCGCGCGTCGCGCTGGAGCCGGCCGCGGCCCGGCTGCTGGCCACCAGGAGGACACAGCAGGACCTGGATGACCTGGTGTCGTGCATCGCCATCATCGAGACCCGCATCGCGCAGGCCAAGTCCGAGGTGCCGAGGTCGATGGCGGGCTGGCCGGAGCTGTCCTACCAGTTCCACGAGCTGATCGTGGAGCGCGCACGCAACCGGGCAATGCGGGTCCAGTGGGGTGTCCTGCGCGACGTCATCGAGACCCACATGTCCGCGGTCGTCTCCCGCAACTGGGACCGGCCCGAGGTCATCCAGGCGTTCCGGCGCTCGGTCAAGTCGTACTCCCGGCTGGTCTCGCTGCTGCGCGACCGGGACGAGGACGGAGCGGAAAAGCACTGGCGGACCCACATGGAAGTAACGGCCAAGATCCTGCTCGGCAAGTCGCACGCCAACGATCAGATCGACCTTTTCGGTGGCGACATCATGCCGTGAGTGGTCGCCATGCTAATCGTCTACCTTATTGAATATGTCTACCTCTTTCGTTACGATCGGTGCGACGCCGGACGAAAGAAGGGGCATGCCGATACGCGGGCTAGACGCGCCTGAAACAGCCGCGTTGGTCATCAGCGAATGCCAGAACGGGATGACCAACCCCGAGTACGCGACCAACAAGCCGCTCGCGGAACAGGTCACCAGCCGGGGAATGATTCCGGCGATCGCGAAGCTAGCTGACGGCCTCCGCCAGCTCGGAGTGCCCATCGTTCATATGACGGTGGCGGCGTATCCCGGGCACCGCGGGTGGACGGCGAACAGCGTGCTCACGGGGGTGTTCCGCAAGCGCCCGCTCACCGTGGGCTCGCCCGCCGTCGCCATCAACCCGGGGCTCACTCCGCACCCCGACGATTTCGTGATCACGCGACATCGCGGGCTCACTTCCTTCCATGGCACCGAGCTCGAGTACCTGTTGCGCAATATGGGCGTCAAGACGGTCATCATGGCGGGCGTCTCGACCAACATCGCGGTCAGCGGAAGCTGTCTGGAAGCAGTCAACCGGGGCTTCCAGGTGGTGGTGCCCGAGGACTGCACCTCTGGTGCCACGGCCGAGACCCATGCCTTCATGATCGAGAACATCATCCCGCTGCTGGCCACCGTGACCGCGTCGGCCACCATCCTCGACCAGCTGATGAACGTGTCTGGAGTAGCACGATGACGCAGCCAACCGCCCAGCCAGCGGCCGATGCGCCCGGCATCGCCGTGACCGATCACGGCGACCACCGGGTACTGACCATCGACCGGCCGGAGCGCCGCAACGCGCTCAACGTCGAGACGGTCGACTCCCTGCGCGGCGAGGTGGCCAAGGCTGGTCACGACGAGGTGCCAGCCGTCGTCATCACAGGCAGCCCGCCGGCCTTTTGCGCTGGCGGCGACCTGCCATCCCTGTCGGCGGTGGCCCAGACCGGGCCGTCCGCTGCCTCAGAGGTGATCTATCAGAGCTTCCACGGCCTGGTCCGGGCCATCCGGGATTGCCCGGCACCGGTGATAGCCGCCGTGAACGGGCCGGCCATGGGGGCCGGACTGGATCTGGCCCTCTGCTGCGATCTGCGCATCGCGGCCCCGGGTGCGCTGTTCGAGAGCACGTGGGCCAGGGTCGGGCTGGTACCCGGAATGGGCGCGGCGTTTCATCTGCCCCATATCGTGGGCTCCACCCGGGCCGCGGAGCTGCTGCTGACCGGCCGCCGGCTCACCGCCGCGGAAGCGCTCGACTGGGGCCTGGTCAACGAGGTGGCCGAGGACGTGCTGGCCGCGGCGGCCGGGACCGCCAAGCGCATCGCCTCGCTGCCGCGCCTGGCCGTCGCCCGCACAAAATCGGCCCTACGACGCACCCGCGATCACGGACTCGACGACGAACTGGCCACGCTGGGCGCTGTGCAGGGACAGCTGCTCATCGGCGATGACTTCCGCGCCGTGGCCGAGGCGATGGCCGCACGCCAGAAGAGCGGGCGGTCATGAAACCTCTCGATGCCAGCTTCGAAACCATTCTCGCTGACGTCGGCGACGACCACGTGGCCACCGTCACGCTGAACCGCCCCGCGCGCATGAACGCGTTCAACGAGCAGATGCGGGACGAATTCGCCGACCTGTGGCGGATCGTCCGTGAGACCGACGACATACACGCGGTCGTGCTGCGAGCGGCCGAGGGGCGCGCGTTCTGTACCGGCGTCGACGTCAAGGAGGGCATCCCGAAACCGGCCAACCTCTGGACGCAGGAAGACCCCGGGCGGTGGCTCGGCCCGAAGTCGAACCGGGTGTGGAAACCAGTGATCGCGGCGGTACACGGCATGGCGGCCGGCGGGGCCTTCTACTGGCTGAACGAGGCCGATATCGTCATCTGCTCCGAGGACGCGACGTTCTTCGACCCGCACGTCTCCTACGGCATGGTCGCCGCGCTCGAGCCCATCGGGCTGACCAGGCGCATACCGCTGGGCGAGGTACTCCGGATCGCCCTGACCGGCCTGGCCGAACGGGTGACCGCCCAGACTGCACTGCGGATCGGTCTGGTCAGCGAGGTGACCACCCGGGACCAGCTGTGGCCGCGAGCCGGCGAGCTCGCCGCCGTCATCGCAGCCAACTCCCCGAGTGCGGTACAGGGAACGGTCCGCGCGGTGTGGGAATCACTGGATGCGACGAGGTCAGCCGCCATGGACCGGGGGCTCTCGTACACCCAGCTGGGCAGCCCCAAGGGAATCCACAGCGAAGAACGCAACGCGGCCGTTCGTCCCGAGCCCCGGCTGCGCTGACCAGTCCGCTGATCACCACGGCATCGCGCCGCCGCCGTTCAGCCGCAGTGCCTGGCCGGTCATCCACGACGAGGCATCAGAGGCCAGGTACAGCGTCGCGTAGGCGACGTCGGCGGGCGTTCCGGTCCGGCCCAGCGGGTACATGGCCTGCCGTGAGCGCATGCGCTCCTCCACCGATCGGGTGCTTCCGCCCGCGCCCGGGTTGAGCTGCCTGGTCAGCGGGGTCAGCATCCAGCCCGGCGCGATCGCGTTGACCCGCACCTGCTGCGGGCCGAGCTCCAACGCCAGGTTGCGCGTCAGCTGCCGCACACCCGCCTTGGCCGCGGCGTAGGGCAGCACGCCCGCGGAGATACGGTCGATCGCCTCGGAAGCGATGTTGACGATGCTTCCGCGCCCGGCCGCGGCCATCACCTGACCGGCGGCCCGGCAGCCGAAGTAGACACCCTTGAGGTTGACCGCGAGGATGCGGTCGAACTGTTCCTCGGGCACCTCCAGGGCGGCGAACGTGGCCTGGATGCCGGCGTTGTTGACCATGACGTCCAGCCGGCCGTGATCCTCCAGCACGGCGCCCACCAGCGCCTCCACCTCAGCCTGCCGGGAGACGTCGACGGTCTGCGCGAACGCGGTCCCGCCACGAGCGGCGATGATCGACACTGTCGCCTCGCACTCGGCCCGGTCGGCGCACACCACGGTGGCGCCCGCGGCCGCGAGGATCTCCGCGCAGCCCCGGCCCACGCCCCCGGCCGCCCCCGTCACTATCGCCACCCGGCCCGGCAGGCGGAACGCGGCCAGCGGGTCCTCGGGAAGCTCGGCTCCATCACCATCGGGAGCTGATGTCGTGATCACGGGCGCAGCGCCTCCTGGAGGGAGATCTCGTCGGCGCTGAAAAAGCTCGCGGTCGGCGTCCCGGTTCGCTGGACGACCGCCTGATCAGCGAGCGCGGCCAGGAAAGCGGTGTGATGGCCAGCGTGCCAATGGGCCGCGAAGGACGTCTGGTCACGCCACACTTCCAGCCAGTGGAAGGCAGTTGGGTCGCTGAGGTCGGCAGAGCAGGTGTAACTGATGCAGCCGTCCTCGGCGAGACTCTCCCGGATGGTCTTCTGCGTCAGCTCGATGAATTTGTCCCGGCTTCGCTCGGCGATGAACGTGGTCGCCCGCACGATGATCATCTCTGCCACCTCATCCGGATGAGCTCACGTGGCTACCCGGCCACGCTGCTAGTCTTCCGCCTAGCAGCACCATACAGTACAATTCGTTAGACGAATATGCGGAATGACGGAGGTGTCGTGGGCGCAGCGCCGCTGAGTGACAGGTTCCGGGCGCTGCTCACTGAGGCGCCCGCCAGCACTCCAGCCGTCGGCGCGGGTGACACCTGGTGGACCTGGTCCCAGATCGGCCGGACGGCCACGGACGTCGCCCAGGCGCTGGAGCAATGGCATCTCCCCGAAGGAACCCGGGTCGGCGTGGCCTTGCGCAACCGCCCCGAATATGTCGCCGCGGTACTCGCCGTGCTGGCCACCCACCGGTGCCTGACCACGATCAACCCACTGCGGCCAGCCGAGCAGCTGGCGGCCGACCTCGAGCGGACCGCCGTCAGCGTCCTCGTCACGGACAGCGAGCTGCCGGTTTCGGGCCTGACCGACGCCACCGCCCTGATCCTGCTCGGCCAGGACGGCACCGTCCAGACCCGGCCGGGGACCGCTCCCGCCGCCGGCGAACCGCTGCCCGGCACGGCCATCGAAATGCTCACGTCCGGCACGACCGGCCCGCCCAAGCGGATCAGGCTGGGGTATGCCCAGCTGAACGCCTCACTGAGCAGCATCACGGGCAGCCGCGGCAGCGACAGTCTGCTGCCCCGCTTCAGCTCGGCCGTGAGCATCGTCGCCACGCCCATGGTGCACATCAGCGGCCTGTTTCACGTCATCAACACGATCTATTCCGGGCGCCGGCTGTTCCTGCTCGACCGCTTCCGGGTCGAGACCTGGGTGGCGGCGGTGGAGCGGTACCGGCCGCGGACGAGTGGGCTGGTACCGGCCGCGTTGCGCTCGGTGCTTGATGCCGGGATCGATCCCGCCCGGCTGGCCAGCCTGGCCTCGGTCACCGCGGGGACGGCACCGTGCCCACCGGACCTGGCTGACGCGTTCTACCAGCGCTTCGGCATCCCGGTGCTGGCCAACTACGGAGCAACCGAGTTCGCCGGCGCCATCGCCGGGTGGACCCTGGGCGATCACACGCAATGGTGGGAAACCAAGCGGGGCAGCGTGGGCCGCCCCTTCCCCGGCGTTCAGATCCAGGCCGTGGACCAGAAGTCCGGCGACCCGCTGACACCCGGCCAGCAGGGGCTGCTGGAAATCAGGTCACCCCAGGTCGGGGCGGGTGACTGGGTGCGGACCAGCGACCTGGGCCGAGTGGACGGCGATGGCTTTGTCTGGATCGACGGGCGAGCGGACGACGTGATCATCCGGGGCGGTTTCAAGATCCACCCTGGCACCGTGGAGAAAGCGCTGCGTGCCTACCCGGGGGTGCGGGACGCCGCGGTGGTCGGGATACCCGACCCCCGGCTCGGCAGCGTCCCAGCGGCGGTCATCGAGCTCATGCCCGGTACCGAGCAGCCCGATGAAGCCGACCTGCTTGAATTTGCGCGGCAGCGCCTGCTCCCCTACGAGGTACCGGTAGAGCTGCATGTGGCCGACGTGCTGCCGCGGACGGCATCGCTCAAGGTGAGCCGGATGGACGTCCTTTCGCTGGTCGACGAGGCCCGGCAGCAGGGCCGGCCGTGAGCGCGCTGCCGTTCAAGCTCGGCCTGGTCGCCGGCAACGTGGGACCGGACTGCATCACCACGGTGCGGTCGATGCCGCGGCTGGCCGAGGACCTCGGTTTCCACAGCGTATGGTTCACCGATCACGTCATCGGCCTGAAGATCTACCGGCCGGTCTACCGCGGCGAGTGGGCGGAGGCCCTCACCGCGATGACCTGGGCGGCCGCCACGACGTCCACCATTCGTATCGGCGTCGGCGTGCTGGTTGCCCCGGTGCGAAGCGCCGTCTACGCCGCGAAGGTAGTCGCGACGATCGACCAGCTCAGTGGCGGGCGGGTCGATCTGGGCATCGGAACCGGCTGGGCCTACCGCGAGTACGAGGCACTCGGCCGGGCCGCGATCTTCGAGCAGCGGGGTCCGGCCACCGATGAGGCGCTGGCGGTCTTCCAGCGCTGCTTCGAGGGCGGGGTATTCGGCTTCGACGGAGAGTTCACGTCCTTCAAGGAGATCGAGTTCGCACCCCGGCCGGCCCAGCGGCCACACCCGCCCTACTGGATCGGCGGCAACTCGGGCCGGGCCCTGCGCCGGGCGGCAACGTGGGCGGATGTCTGGCATCCGGCCCGCCTGACTCCCCGCCAGATGACCGAGCTGGGGGAGCAACTGGACGACCTGGCCGGACGCAAGGTGGCGCGCAGTGTCCGGCTGGCGTACACCGCCGAGACCAAAGACGAGGTGCTGTCCTCGATCGAGGACTACGCCGACGTCGGCTGCGAGCACGTGATCATCGAGATCAAAGCCGACTCAACGGATCAGATTGCCCGTGAGGCCGAGCTGATGGCCACAAGGTTCAGGCTCTGACCGTCCCTTCCCAGGCACCAGGCCACTGGGGCTTGCCGAAAGTAAAAAGTCAATTCATTTAATTAAGTCTCCTAGCGGAGCGGCAAGGAGTGCTCACATGAACAAGCGTGTGCTGGCCGCGTGTGCGGCCCTGGCAGCGGTGACGGGGGTGGCGGCTTGCAGCAGCAGTGCCAGCAGCGCCCCCGGCAGCAGTACAGCGAACAACGGCGCGAGCAGCGGCGGCACGATCCAGCTGGCCCAGATCTCACCGACGCAGTCCCAGGTGGAGTCGGCCCCGGAGATGGCGGCGGCGGCGCAGGCGGCCGTCAAGGCGATCAATGCGGCCGGCGGCGTCCACGGCCAGAAGCTGCAGCTCACCAGCTGCAACGACCAGTTCGAGGCGTCCCTGTCGCTCCGGTGTGCGCAGCAGGCCGTGTCCAACACCAAGACGATCGCCATGGTCGGCACGCTGACCGGATATGGGCCACAGATCATGCCGTTGCTGCAGCAGGCCCAGCTGCCCATGGTCGGTGAGGTACCGATCGCCCCCATCGATGCGACCAGTGCGATGGCCTTCCCGATGGACGCCGGAGTACCCGGACCCGACATTGCCCAGCCCGGCGTGGCCAAGAAGTACCTGCACGCCACCAAGGTCGTCGTGATTCAGGAGCAACAGCCCCAGACCGCAGCGAACATCCCCTACTACAACATCGGCGCGAAGCTGTCCGGGGTCAAGATCGTCAAGTTCATCGCCGTCCCCGCCGACACTTCCGACTTCACCTCGTTCGTCGCCCAGGCCAGCGCGGCCGGCGCCCAGGCGATGCTGACCACCATGCAAGGCCCTCAGGTGCTCGGGCTGTGGAAGGCGCTCAAGTCCACCAACTCACCCATCAAGGTCATCGGCACCGGCGACGGCATCCAGAGCGCGGTCGTGCAACAGGCCGGCAGCCTGGTCAACGGCTCCTACCTCGTCGGCGGCGTCCCCTTCGCCAATTCCACCGCGGCGACCAGCAAGCAGTTCAACAGCGAGCTGGCCAAGTACGCACCCAAGGGCACCGCGGCCGACGCGCTCGCGCTGCGGGCCTGGGCCTCCGTCCACCTGGTCGCCCAGGTCGCCAACCAGATCAAGGGCCCCATCACCCGGGCGTCCTTCCTCAAGGCGCTGAAGGCCTACAACGGCCCCTTCCTCTGGATCAGCGACCTGTCCTGGGCCAAGCCCGGACCGATCAGCACGCTGCCCCGCATCACCTCCACGGTCGTGTTCCCCGCGAGCCTGGCGGACGGCAAGATCGTCCCCACGGACTCCTTCGACCCGTTCAAGTGAGACCGTCAGGCGACCGGTAGAGAGCGGGTACGGCGCGTGGTCATCCGCGCCGTACCCCGCCCGGGCCGGGGGCGGCGAGGAACAGCTGACGCAGTTCCTGCCTGCGGACTTTCTGGATGGCGCTGCGCGGCAACTGGTCCACCAGCCGCAGATGCTCTGGTGTTTTCTGAATGCCGACACCCTGCTCGGCAAAGTGGCGGCGCACGTCGCCGAGGTCCAGCGTGTGACCTGCGGCTACCACCACGAAGGCACACGCTCGTTCGCCGTATTTCTCGTCGGGGACCCCCACCACCGCTACTTCCGCCACCGCCGGGTGCCGCCCGAGCACCAGCTCGATCTCGCTGGCCGAAAGGTTCTCGCCCCCGCGGATGATGATGTTCTTCTTGCGATCGACCACCGTCAGCAGGCCGCGGGCGTCGACCCGCCCGATGTCTCCGGTGCTGAACCATTCTCCGGTGGCCAGCGCCCCGGGGTCGGCATTGGTGTAGCCGATGAACCGCTCGGGCCCCCTGGTCCGGATCTCGCCTGCCGCACCGGGCGTAACCGGCTGGCCGGCCTCGTCCACCAAACTGACCTCATTGCCCCGCGCCACCCGGCCGTCACACGATGCCCGCTCGGCCAGCCCGGCCGAGTGATCGCCCAGCGTGATCGTCGGATGCTCGCTCATCCCGAAGGAGCGCACCGCGCGGACGCCGAGCCGGTCGGCCCGCTCAATGAGCTCCGGCGGGCACGGCGCTCCGCCGACCACGACGTACTGCAGGCACGAGACGTCCAGTCCGTCCCGGTCAGCGACATCGAGGATGGCCGCCAGGTGGAACGGGGTGGCGGGCAGGGCGGAGATGCGGCGGTCGGCGATGAGCCGGGCAGCCCGTTCGGCGTCCCAGCCGTCCATGACGATGGTCCGCGATCCCATCAGCAAGATCCGGAGCGGGTAGAGGTAGCCGCCGATGTGCCCGGCCGCCGAGGCCTGCAGGGCCAGGTCAGCGTCGGTCATCGTCGCACGGTACGGGGGAAGGACCGCCTCGGCCAGCACGGCGCGATGGCTGTGCCGAACGCCTTTGGGGGCTCCGGTCGAGCCCGACGTGTAGATGACCAGACACTCGTCCTGCGGTCCGGGGATGTGCGGCGGCGGCGCCTCGGCGACGAAGAGCCCCGACCATTCCGGCGAGCCGGTCTCGATCCGGCGGGTGGTGCCGTCCAGCGCGGCTACCCGTGCGTTCAGGTCATTCTTGCGCCAGCGAGGCGCGTGGATCAGCAGCGCCGGGGAGCTGTCGGCCACGATCTGGGCCAGTTCCGGGGAACCGAGCAGCGGCACGACCGGCACCAGCGTCGCTCCCAGCCGGGCCGTCGCCAGCTCGAGGACGAACGCGTCACGGCCGTTGGGCAGCAGGCCCGCTACCCGGTCTCCCGGGCCGATCCCCTCCCCGGCCAGACCTCCGGCCAGTCGTCCAGCGTCCGCCGCCAGTTCCGCCAGGCGGAATGTGGTGGAGCCCGCCGCGGTGCTGAATTCGACCTGGGTAGCTCCGAACCGCGCCGGGCCGGCGTCCAGCGCTTCCGCCACCGTGGCCGCCTGCAGCGGCTCAGTCGGCATACTCGCCTCCCGTTTCACGCTGGATGGTACGGATCGACGGTGAACATGCCGCCGTCGACCACCAGCGTCTGCCCGGTGACCCAGCTCGCCAGGTCACTGACCAGGAACAGCAGGGCCGAAGCGATGTCGGCAGGCAGACCAACCCGGCCCAGTGGATGGGCCGAATCCCCCGCAGCCCGGCCTGCTTCACCCCGGCGCGCAGCGATGCGCGGCGTCCAGGTCATGCCGGGAGCAACCGCGTTGACCCGGATGGCCGGCGCCAGCTCCAGGGCCGCGGTGCGGACCAGCGACATGAGGGCCGCCTTGTGCGCGCCGTAGGCCGCGTGCCCGGGTGACCCGCGCAGGGCCGAGGTCGAAGCGACGAAGGCCATCGCGGCCCCGGCCGGGTCGGCCCGCTCGGACCCGAGCTGCAGCGAGAGCAGCGCGGGCCTGAGATTGACCGCGAACGACTCTTCCCAGGCGGCCTCGTCCTGGTCGCGCAGCCCACCCCAGTGGGCCACGCCGATGATTCCCGCCAGCGCGCGGATGGGGCCAGAGTCCGCCACCATGCGATCCAGCTCGCTGACCATGCCGGCCCGGTCTGAGGCATCGACCGCGTAGGGACGGCCGCCGGTCTCGGCCGCGACGGCCGCGGCCCGGGTCTGGTCGGCGTCCAGGCACGACACGCGGGCACCCTGCTGCGCCAGCGCGTGGCTGACCTGGCGGCCTATCCCCTGCCCGGCCCCGACAACCACCGTGTGCCAGCCGTCCATGCGCAGGCGAGCCCCGTAGTCGGGCACGATCTCGTAGTCAGGGTCAGACAAGACTGGCCTGCCAGGCCAGCAGCTTGCCGATCGCGGCCGCGACCTCTTCGGGATGGTCGAGGATCAGATGGTGAAACGCGTCCTCGATGCGCACCACCTCGACCGGGCCCGGAATGCGACCGCGGGCGTACTCGGCGATGTCGTCGTCGACGACCACGCTCTCACCTCCGTAGATGTAGCCCACCGGGCAGTTGACTCGGCCCGCCCAGGCATCGACCCAGGCGTCGTCGAACTGGCCGAGTGCGTGCCGGTCGAACTTCCAGGTCCAGCCGTCCGGACCGCGGCGCAGCGAGTAGTGGGCCAGCGGCAGCATCTTGGCCAGCGGCGGGATCGGCTGGCCCGGCATCAGCTTGAACGCGGCCAGCGCCGTGTCCAGGGTGCCGTAGAGCCGGGCCCGGTTGCGCTCTCGGCGCTGGCCGGTTTCGCCACCGCGAAAGGTGAAGTCGCGGTACCGGTGCGGTGGGCGGACGCTGGCGTCCAGGACCACGGCGGCGGCCACCCGCTCCGGGTGGCGGGCGGCCAGGGCCAGCGCCAGTCGCCCGCCGCGGCTGTGGCCCACGACGACAGGACGTCGCGAACCGGCCGCGTCGAGTACCGCGACGGCCTCGTCAAGCCAGTCTTCCGGCCGGTAGGTTTCGCGCCAGCTGCTGTCGCCATGGCCGCTGAAGTCCATGCGGATCACCCGCCAGTTCCGCTCCAGCTCGGGCCGGACCTTATACCACCACATGTGGTTCGCCCCGTTGCCATGCAGGAGCAGCAGGTCACCCGCGTGACCGGCGGCCGCCTCGGCCGGCCCGGCGGCATCCCAGCGGATCGTGGCCCCGCCGACGTCGATGGCCTGCCTGAGCTGTCCGATCACGTTCGGGCGGCGAACAGTGCGGACAGCTCGCTCTTGCGGATCTTGCCAGTCCCGGTGCGCGGCAGTTCAGCAGCGAATTCCAGGAACTCGGGCACCTTCTGCTTGGTCAGCCCCTGATCGAGGAAGAATCGCATCAGCTCAGCCAGGTCAAGGTGCTGGTCCGGGCGGAGCACGACCCAGGCGCAGACCCGTTCGCCGTACCGCTTGTCCGGCACTCCAATCACGGCCGCGTCAGCGACGGCCGGGTGCAGGCGCACGGTGTTCTCGATCTCCGTGGCGCTCAGATTCTCGCCGCCGCGGATAATGATGTTCTTCTTCCGGTCGACGACCGACAGCCGGCCCTCGTCGTCGAACACGCCGATATCGCCGGTGGGGAACCAGCCGTCCGACGTGAACGGGGACGGGGCGTTGGTGTAGCCGGTGAGCCGCTCGGGGCCGCGACTCTGGATTTCCCCCGGCGTGCCGTCGGGAACCGGCTTCCCGTCGTCGTCGACGATCCGGACCTCGTTCGCCGGCGTCACCCAGATGCCCCGGTCACGCCGGTCGGCCAGGCTGTCGTGGTGGGATCCGATGGCGATGGTGGGATGCTCGCTCATCCCGTAGGCCCGTACCCCGATCACCCCCGCGGCATCGAGGCTGTCGAGAAGCTCGTCGGTGACCGGGGCGCCGCCGATCATCATGAGCTTGATCGACGTCAGATCCACGCCGGGTTCCCGCTCCCTGACCTCCAGCATCGACACCGCGTGGAAGGGGGTGGCCACCATGCCCGAGACGCGGAAAGCGGTGGCCATCCGGCAGGCCAGCTGGGCGTCCCAGCTGTCCATGACGATGGTCTCCATCTCATACCAGATCGCCCGCAGCGGATACATGTACCCGCCGATGTGGCCGGCCGCCGACACCTGGAGGTAGACGTCTCCCGGCCCTCGCGAAGCGCGGTAGTCAAGGTCGACAACCTCGGCGAATGCTGTGGCCTGCGTATGCTGGACGCCCTTCGGCACTCCGGTCGAACCAGAGGTGTAGATGATCAGGCAGGGCACCTCGGTGTCACCGCTGTCGGCTGGGAGTTCGTCCAGCGGTGGCGTCTGCGCCAGCTGGGACCACGACAGGTACTGGCCCGGAGCGTCGCCGACGACGATCACCTGGCTGGGAACCAGCTCACCATCAACGGCCTTGAGGTTGGCCAGGTAGTCGGTCCTCCCCCACCGGTCGTGGGTCACGTGGATGACGGGCTGTGCGTCGGCCAGGATCTGGCCGAGCTCTTTCGGGCCAAAGACCGGCACCACCGGCACCAGGACCGCCTCGACCATCAGCGCGGCGAACTGCAACTCGATCGATTGCTCGCCGTTGGTCAGCTGCGAGCTCACCCGGTCACCGGGCTTCACCCCCAGGGCGGCCAGGCCAGCGGCGATCCGGCGGGCTCGCGCCACCAGGTCGGCGACCAGGAGTTCCGAACTACGCTGGCCGTCGACGAACCGGAGCCGTGTGGCGCGGTCGCGCTCACCCTTCTCCAGCACGGACATCAACGGGCGCCTGGCTGCGTTCGTCATGTTGCCTCTCTGGCCTCATGGTGGTGACACCTTCAGGTGATTATACTAATCATCTACCGTATATAACTAAAAGAGGCAGCAGCGCTCCGGCGCAGTCAGCGAAGGGTGACCGCCAGGATGGATCTCGACTTCAGCGCGGACGACCATGCCTTCCGGGACGAGGCGCGGACCTGGCTGCGGGAGAACGTGCCGCGCGAACGCCGTCCCGAAGGTGGCAAGGCGATGCGCGATTTCGATTTCGAATGGCAGCGCCGGCAGTTCTCGGGCGGCTGGGCGGGGATCTCCTGGCCCGCGGAGTACGGTGGCCGCAACCTCTCGCTCATGCAGCAGCTGATCTGGTACGAGGAGTTCGCCGGGGCCGAAGCGCCGCCCATCGGCATCAACTTCGTCGGCCTCAGCCATGCCGGCCCGACGCTGATCGCCCGCGGCAGCGAGGAGCAGAAGGCCCGCCACCTGCCGGCGATCCTGCGCGGAGAGACGATCTGGTGCCAGGGCTTCAGTGAGCCCGGCGCCGGCAGCGACCTGGCGGGCCTGCGCACCAAGGCCGTCATCGACGGCGACGAGCTGGTCGTGACCGGCTCGAAGATCTGGACGAGTTACGCGCAGCACGCATCGGTCCAGGAACTGCTGGTCCGGACCGACTCCCAGGCCGCCAAGCATCGCGGTATCACCTGGGTAATCGGTGACATGAATGCTCCCGGAGTGCAGATCCGCCCGATCAAGAACCTGGTCGGAATCGAGGACTTCTGCGAGGTCTTCTACGACGACGTCCGGCTGCCGCTGTCCAACGTGGTGGGCGAGATCGACAACGGCTGGAGCGTCGCCATGTCGACCCTGTCCTTCGAGCGCGGCACCGCCTTCATGGCTGACATCGTCGAACTGTCCCGTACTGTGACCGAGCTGGTGGCCCTCGCGCGCGAAGTACCCCGCTGGGACGGCCATGGCCGCGCCTACGACGACGACCACATCCGGGTGGAACTGGCCCAGCTGCGGGCCGAGGTGGACGCGCTGCGGTCGCTGAACTACGCCACCGTGTCCCGCGTACGGCGAGAAGGCCGCCCCGGCCCGGAAGCATCAATCGTGCGGCTCTATTACGGGCTGCTGTCCCAGCGCACCTACGACCTGGCCCTGGACATCGCCGGCCCGCAGTGCTCGAGCGCGGCGCCGGAATCGCCGGCGGCCCGGTGGGTTCGGGGTTACTTCAACGCCTTCCGGGCCACCATCGCGGCCGGCACCAAGGACATCCAGCGTTCGATCATCGGCGAACGCATGCTCGGCCTGCCCAAAGACCGCTGAGAGGAATCGGCACGTGGATCTGCTGCTATCTGCTGACGAGGAAGCGATCGTCGCCTCGGTTTCCGGTCTGCTCACCGGCTCCGCCCTGGCCGATCCGGATGCTTCGTGGCCGGACCAGGCCTGGAAAGAACTCGCGGCGATGGGAGTCTTCGGCCTCGCGGTCCCGGAAGAACACGGCGGGCTCGGCTTCGGCGTAGCCGGGGAGGTGCTCTTGTTCCGGGAGTTCGGCCGGAAACTAGCACGGGGACCAATGCTGGGCACCACATTGGCGACCCAGGTGGCGCTGGAAGCGGGAGCGGTCGAGCTGGCCGAATCACTGATCTCCGGCTCAGCGACCTGCGGTTACGCGGAGCCACTGGCCGGCAGCTCCCCACCGCCGGGCGACTCTGCATCGGGGACATTCCGGGTCTGGGAGGGCCGTGGCGCGGCATTGCTGGTCCTGGTGACCCCGCAGTGGTCCGGGCTGATCCAGGCTGACCGCCTGAGTGCCGAGGGGCTGAGCGTCGCGTCCCTGCCGCAGACGGACACGTCGGCGGAGATGACACAGGTCACGCTGACCGACGTACCCGTACTGGCTCAGGTGCCCAGCGCCGGGATCGCGACGCGCGCCGCCCTGCTCGTGGCCGGAATGCAGACCGGCATCGCCGAGGCGGCACTGGCCGAGTCCGCGGCCTACGCGGTGACGCGCGAGCAGTTCGGCAAGCCCATCGGCACCTTCCAGGCCGTGAAGCACCGGTGCGCGGACATGGCGGTGCGAGCCGAGGCGGCCCGGTTCCAGACCGTTTACGCCGCGCTCGCGTGGGATGACCCGGCGCTCCAGGAACAGGCCGCCGGGCAGGTGGCCGCGGCCGCAGCAGTAGCCGCGGACGCCGGGCGGCGCAACAGCGCTGACAACATCCAGAACCACGGCGCGATGGGCTTCACCCTCGAGGCATCTCCGCACCGCTACCTGCGCCGCACCCTGGTGCTGGCCAGCTTGCTCGGCACGCCGCGGGCGGCGCTCGAGCAGATCGCCGCGCGGGCCTGACCATGCCAGCGCAGACCATTGACGTCCGGACCGTGCTCCGGGGGCTTACGCCGGTTACGCCGGGGCCCGCGGCGACGGCACCGCACCCGTCGCGAGTGCTCCCGGCCACGGCGGCCAAGCTGCCGGTGGACACGGTCGCGGCCGCCGCCGTCATGGCCGGCGTGCGGCTGGAGCTGGCCGGCACCGCGACCGCGGCCCGGCTGTCGGTCACCACCCATCCAGCACCGGGCTCGGTGGCGCCGACCATGACGCCGGCTTTCTCGGTCTGGCTGGGTGATCAGCGGCACAGCCGGGTGGAGGTCACCGCCGGAACCCAGATAGTGGAGGTGCCGCTGCCGCCGCGGCCGGCGGCCGCATCGGTGACCGTCTACCTTCCCGACTCCGTACCCGTGACCATCGATTCGATCCAGGCGGTGGGCGGGACGCTCCTCGCGCCGCCGGGCGGCCTGCGGTGGCTCGCCTACGGTGACTCGATCACCCAGGGCTGGTCGGCGACCGACCCGGGGCTGGCCTGGCCCGCCGTGGCCGGCCGCCATCTCGGCCTGGACGTGATCAACCTGGGCTTCGCGGGGTCGGCACGGGGCGAGCTGCCGGCGGCGGCGCAGCTGGCCGAGACCGCCGCCGAGGTCATCACCCTGGCCTGGGGCACCAACTGCTGGTCGAGCATCCCGATGGACGCCCCGTACATCGAGCAGGCGATGCGGCTGTTCCTCACCACCGTGCGGCAGGGGCATCCGGACGTACCGATCATCGTCATCAGCCCCATCGTGCGGCCCGCGGCCGAGCACACCGCCAACCGCTTCGGGGCGACGCTCACCGACCTGCGAAACGGGATCGAGCGGGCCGCCGGGCAGATCGCCGCCGGAGATGACCTGCTGACCCTGCTTCCCGGCCGCGACCTCGTCCGCGACGACGAGCTGGTGGATGGCATTCACCCCGGTGATGACGGCCACAGCAGCCTCGCCAGCGCGCTCATACCGATACTCGCCGATTGCCTCACAAGGAGTCCGGCATGGCACCAGTCCTGAGTTCGCTCTCGCCGTCCGAAGAGCACATAGCGCTGGCCGAAACCGTCCGTGAGTTCGTGACCGAACGGGCCCCGATCAGCTGGGTTCGCGAGCGCATGGGGCAGCCCGGGTTCGACGCCGGCGTCCACCGGGCGATGGCGCAGGACCTTGGCCTGAACGGCCTGGCCATTCCGGAGGAGTACGGCGGCGCGGGCTATGGGCTCGGCGAACAGTTCGTGGTGCTGGAAGAACTTGGCCGCGGCCTCTACCCGGGCCCGTACCTGGCCAGTGCCATTCTCGCCCCGACGGCTCTGCTGCTGGCGGCGGATGAGGCGGCCTGCGCTGACTATCTGCCCGGTCTCGCCGACGGCAGCGCGACCGCGACTCTCATTGACGCCGGACCGGACTCCTGGAGGTCCCAGCCACTGTCGGCGGCGGTCACCGCGTCCGGGCCCACCGTCACCGGGGAGGCCAGCCTGGTGCTCGATGGGACCACGGCGGACCTGCTGCTGATCGGAATGGACGTCGACGGGAAGCCTTCGCTGGTGGCGATAACCCCAGACGGCGGCGGCGTGACGTCGACGGTGTCCAGCGTGCTCGACAAAACGCGGCCGCTGTCCACGGTGAACTTTGACTCCGCGCCGGCCCGGCTGATCGGCGCCCCTGGGGACGCAGCCCGGTACGCCGGCCGGTTGCGCGCCATCACCGCCAGCGCCCTCGCGGCGGAGTCCACCGGCGCGGCCGCGCGCTGCCTCGACACCACGGTGGACTACCTGAAGGTCCGGGTGCAGTTCGAGCGCCCGATCGGCAGCTTCCAGGCGCTGAAGCACCGGTGCGCAGACATGCTGGTCCGGCTGGAAGCGGCCCGGTCGGCCGTGGCCTACGCGTCCTGGGCGATCGCCGAGGACTCGGACGAATTCGAGGTGGCGGCCGCGGTGGCCGCCGCCACCTGCGCGGAGAGCTTCCTGTATATCGCGCAGCAGATGATTCAGCTGCACGGCGGCATCGGCTTCACCTGGGAGCACGACGCCCATCTGTTCCTGCGCCGGGCCAGGTCCTCCGCGGCGCTCTTCGGAGAGCCGGCGGAGCACTTGCGCCAGCTTTCGGCGCTGGCTGGCATCTGAGAGAGGCGAGATCTGTGCAGTTCGACTGGACCGACGAGGAAAACGACTTCCGCTCCGACCTGCATCGTTTCCTTATGCAGGTCAACCTGGGTAAGCCGCCCAAGGACAGGCCGGGCCGCTCGCGGTGGGCCCGGGAATGGATGGCCGCGCTCTTCGACGGCGGCTACGCCGGCCCGGGCTGGCCGAAGCAGTACGGCGGCATGGACCTGCCGTTCCGGCAGCAGGTCATCTACCAGGAGGAACTGGCCCGCGCCCGGGTGCCGCACCCGCCCGGCAACGGCGTTCCGATGTGCGGTCCCACGATCGTCAAGTACGGCACCGAGGCACAGCGGGAGCGGTTCCTGCGGCCGATGCTGCGGGCCGACGAATTGTGGGCCCAGGGGTTCAGCGAGCCCGACGCCGGCAGCGACCTGCCGTCCCTGCGCACCACCGCCCGCCGCGATGGTGACAACTACATCGTCAACGGCCAGAAGGTCTGGAGCACGCAAGCCGATCTCTGCGACATGATGTTCGCGCTGGTGCGGACCGGT
>Ga0209112_10000031_pt1 | contig 20678 bp, 23 predicted proteins | sample TexAe_OM3H0_O3_FD_187947 | JGI IMG/M metagenome (GOLD analysis project Ga0209112, IMG submission 187947) | Forest soil microbial communities from Davy Crockett National Forest, Groveton, Texas, USA - Texas A ecozone_OM3H0_O3 (SPAdes) (version 2) | ecosystem: Environmental > Terrestrial > Soil >...
CACCGGCGCCGGCCACAACATGGCCGATGAGGTGGTCAAGGAGATCAAGGGCGCGGGTGGCCGGGCGGCCGCCAACTACGACAGCGTCGCCGAGCCCGAGGGCGCCGAGAACATCATCAAGACGGCGCTCGACGAGTTCGGTGCGATCCACGGTGTGGTGAGCAACGCCGGGATCCTGCGCGACGGCACCTTCCACAAGATGCCGTTCGAGAACTGGGACGCCGTGCTCAAAGTGCACCTGTACGGCGGATACAACGTCATCCGCGCGGCCTGGCCGCACTTCCGTGAGCAGAGCTATGGCCGCGTGGTCGTCGCCACCTCCACCAGCGGTCTGTTCGGCAACTTCGGCCAGACCAACTACGGCGCGGCCAAGCTCGGGCTGGTCGGCCTGATCAACAGCCTGGCGCTCGAGGGAGCGAAGTACAACATCCACGCCAACGCGGTCGCCCCGATCGCGGCGACCCGGATGACCGAGGACATCCTGCCCAAGGAGGTGCTCGAAAAGCTCACCCCCGAATACGTCGCACCGGTGGTGGCCTACCTCTGCACCGAGGAAAACCCCAATAGCGCTTCGGTTTTCGTGGTCGGCGGTGGCAAGGTGCAGCGGGTCGCGCTCTTCGAGAACGACGGCATCAACTTCGACAAGCCGCCGACGGTCGAAGACATCGCCGCGCAGTGGGACGCGATCACCGACCTGTCGGCGGCGAAGAAGGCCGATTTCAAGCTGGGGTAATGCCGGAGTCGACGAGGTCAGACCAGCAGCTCTGTGCGCAGCCGGCCCACCTCGGCTTCGGTGATGCCGGCGTCGCGGAGGTACGCGTCCAGCGAGCCGAATTCCTGGTCGATCGTCTGGCGCGCTGCGGCCAGGTATTCCGGGCGCACGCCCAGCACGCCGTCGGCCAGCCGCGCCTTGGTGAACGTGACGACCTCCTGGGTCAGTTCGACGTCGGAGCGTTGCTGAATCATCTCGTAGATGTGATCTCGCAGTTGAGGTACCGCGGCGTTGCTGCGCAAGTAGTCGGCGACGATGGTGTCGCGATCGATCCCGATCGCTTCCAGCACCGTGGCCACGACGAAACCGGTGCGGTCCTTTCCCGCGAAGCAGTGCGTGAGCACCGAACGCCCGGCTGCCAACAACGAAAAGACGTGCTGCACAGCGCGTTGCGCCCCGTTGCGGGTCGGGAACTGCCGGTATTCATCGGTCATGTGGCGGATGGCGGCCTCGTTGACGGCCTCGTCTGATTGATCGGGATCACCCTCGAACAGCCGCCGAAACGCGGTTTCGTGGGGCGCATCGTCGTCGCCGGGCTCCTCGTCGCCGAGGTCCGGGAACGGCAGCAGGTGGATGTCGACGCCGTCGGGAACGCGTCCGGGCCCGCGGCGGGCGACCTCCCGGGCGGCGCGCAGATCCGCGACATCGCTGATGCCCAGCGCGCGCAGCGTCGCTCGGCCGTCGTCATCGAGGCGGCTCAGCTCGCCGGACCGAAACAGCCGGCCGGGCCGCAGCGCGCCGGCACCGTCGGCGACGTCTCGAAAGTTCCACGCACCCGACAGTTCTCGCAATACTTCAGCCATGTGTGGTGACCGCCGCGGCGAGCGGGGATTTCTCCCGGCCGAGCTCGGCGCGCGCGATGGTCCGCATGTGCACCTCGTCGGGTCCGTCGAAGAGCCGCATGGCGCGGTGCCAGGCGTATAGCCGGGCCAGCGCCGTGTCCTCGCTGACGCCGGCCGCCCCGTGCACCTGGATGGCGCGGTCGATGACGTTGCACGCCACCTGCGGGGCGACAGCCTTGATCTGCGAGACCAGTGTGTGGGCGGCCTTGTTGCCGTGCTGGTCGATCGTCCATGCGGCCTTCTCGCAGAGCAGCCTAGCCTGGTCGATCTCGTTGCGGGACTTGGCAATTGACTCTCGCACCACGCCCTGTTCGGCCAGCGGACGGCCGAACGCCACCCGCTTGGAGGCCCGGTCCACCATGAGGGCCAGCGCCCGTTCGGAGCCCCCCAGCGCGCGCATGCAGTGGTGGATGCGGCCCGGCCCCAGCCGGGCCTGCGCGATGGCGAAGCCCCCGCCCTCTTCGCCCAGCAGATTGGTGACGGGCACCCGGACGTTGTCGTAAATGATCTCGCAGTGCCCGGGCTGGTCCTGGAAACCGAAGACCGTGGTCGAGCGGACGACCGTCACCCCCGGCGTATCCATCGGCACCAGAACCATCGACTGCTGCTGGTGACTGGCCGCTTCGGGGTTGGTGCGGCCCATCACGATCAGGATCTTGCAGCGCGGGTCCGCCGCCCCGGAGGTCCACCACTTGCGGCCGTTGATCACATAGTCGCCGCCGTCGCGGACGATCGAGGTCTCGATGTTGCGGGCGTCGCTGCTGGCGACCGCGGGCTCGGTCATCGAAAAGCCGCTGCGGATCTCACCGGCCAGCAACGGCTCCAGCCACTGCTTGCGCTGCTCCTCGGTCGCGAACAGGTGCAGCGTCTCCATGTTGCCGGTGTCGGGGGCCGCGCAGTTGAGCGCCTCGGGCGCGATTTCCAGGCTCCAGCCGGTGATCTCGGCCAGCGGAGCGTATTCCAGGTTGGTCAAACCCGATTCCGCCGGCAGGAACAGGTTCCACAGCCCTTGGGCCCGGGCCTTGATTTTGAGCTCCTCGATGATGGGCGGAACCGTGTGATCGTGCGGGCCGGCTTCGTCGCGGTATTTGTCGTATTCGGCCTCGGCCGGAAAGACGTACTCGGTCATGAAGTCGGACAGTCGCTTGTGATAGTCGTTGGCTTTGGCCGACATCGCGAAGTCCATGTCCGCCACCATAGGACACGTGCGATGACGCGTCCTTTCAGGTCGCCGGCGCAGTGCTTACGGCCCGGTGAAAACGTGCCGGCGCGGCCCGATCGTCACGCACGATAGACGTCATGAACGAGTCCCTTCCCCCACTCCCGCCGTTCACTCTCGAAACCGCGCTGCAGAAGGTCCAAGCGGCCGAAGATGCCTGGAACACCTGTGACCCCGAACGCGTCAGCCACGCCTACACGACCGACTCGCAGTGGCGAAACCGCGACGAGCACGTCGTCGGCCGCGACGAGATCGTGGCGTTCCTGACCCGCAAGTGGCAACGCGAACTCGACTACTCACTACGCAAGGGCCTGTGGAGCTTCCACGACAACCGCATCGCGGTGCGCTTCCAATACGAGTGCCACGACCGGGATGGCCAGTGGTTCCGCAGCTATGGCAACGAGCTGTGGGAATTCAGCGAGTCGGGTTTGATGGCGCGTCGCGAAGCCAGCATCAACGACGTGCCGATCGACGAATCGCAGCGGCGCTACTTCGGGCCCCGCCCAGAGTCCGAACACGGCCGGGACTTCGCGCTCTGGTAGTCGAGGACGCCACAACGAAGGCTTGTGGCGCCACAACACCACCGCAGCTTGCGCGCTCGCTTCGGGCGGCGGAACGATCAGCGCCATAGCGTCGATCGACCGCCGGCGGGTATCCCGTCGTGGCCGGTCGCACGTCCGTGGTCAAATCCGGCAGGCGTTAAGGTAGCGAGGCGTGCGGCCGGCCAGCGGCACATGCAGGGACATCCGGTAGCGGGAAAGTTCGGGAAAGTAGATGTACGCGCCATGACAGATGCGCAGACGGTGACCGTCAAGGTAGGGGTCGTCGCCGAGTCGGCGGCCGACGAGCGGCGGGTCGCGCTGGTGCCCAAGGCGGTGGCGTCGCTGGTCAACAGCGGTGTGGCCGTCGTGGTCGAGTCGGGCGCGGGCGAAGGTGCGCTGCTGCCCGACGAGCTCTACACCGAGGCCGGGGCCGACATCGGGGATGCCTGGGGCGCCGACATCGTGGTCAAGGTGGCGCCGCCCACCAACGACGAGGTCGCGAAGTTGCGCAGCGGTCAGACGCTGATCGGGTTCCTGGCCCCCCGCAACGCGGACAACTCGATCGATGCGCTCAGCCAAGCGGGAGTGCAGGCATTCGCGCTCGAGGCCATCCCGCGAATCTCGCGGGCCCAGGCCATGGACGCGTTGTCGTCGCAAGGCAACGTGGCCGGCTACAAAGCCGTGCTGCTGGCCGCGTCGGAGTCGACACGGTTCTTCCCGATGCTGACGACGGCGGCGGGAACCGTGAAGCCGGCCACCGTGCTGGTGCTCGGTGTCGGCGTCGCCGGGCTGCAGGCGCTGGCCACGGCCAAACGCCTGGGCGCGCGCACCACCGGCTACGACGTGCGCCCCGAGGTGGCCGATCAGGTGCGCTCGGTCGGAGCGCAGTGGCTGGACCTCGGGATCGATGCGGCCGGTGAGGGTGGCTACGCCCGTGAGCTCACCGAAGACGAGCGCGCTCAGCAGCAGAAGGCGCTCGAAGACGCGATCGCCGGCTTCGACGTGGTCATCACCACCGCTCTGGTGCCGGGACGGCCCGCGCCGCGGCTGGTGACCGCCGCAGCCGTGGAGTCCATGAAGCCCGGCAGCGTGGTGGTGGACCTGGCCGGGGAGACCGGCGGCAACTGCGAACTCACCGAGCCCGGGAAGACCGTCGTCAAGCACGACGTCACGATCGCCTCGCCGCTGAACCTGCCGGCGACCATGCCCGAGCATGCCAGCGAGCTCTACAGCAAGAACATCACCGCACTGCTGGACCTTCTGATCAAGGACGGCAAGCTGGCTCCCGACTTCAACGACGAAGTCATCGCGGATTCGTGCGTCACGCGCGATCGGAAAGGCTCTTAGATGTACGACGAGCTGTTGGAAAACCTGGCGATCCTGGTGCTGTCCGGATTCGTCGGGTTCGCGGTCATCTCCAAGGTGCCCAACACCTTGCACACGCCGCTGATGTCGGGGACCAACGCCATCCACGGCATCGTGGTGCTCGGCGCGCTGGTGGTGTTCGGTCAGGTCGAGCACCCGTCGCTGGCGGTGCAGATCATCCTGTTCGTTGCGGTGGTGTTCGGAACGCTGAACGTCATCGGCGGGTTCATCGTCACCGACCGGATGCTGGGCATGTTCAAGGGCAAAAAGAAGGCGCCCGTCAAATCCGAGGAGCCGGTCGCCAAATGAACTACCTGGTCACGGTTCTCTACGTCATTTCGTTCGCGCTTTTCATCTACGGCCTGATGGGCTTGACCGGGCCCAAGACCGCGGTGCGGGGCAACTTGATCGCCGCGGTGGGCATGGCGATCGCGGTGGGTGCGACGCTGGTCAAGATCCGGCACACCGAGTCCTGGGTGCTGATCATCGCCGGCCTGGCGGTGGGTGTGGCGCTCGGCGTCCCACCGGCGCGGCTGACCAAGATGACCGCGATGCCGCAGCTGGTGGCGTTCTTCAACGGCGTCGGCGGTGGCACGGTCGCGCTGATCGCGCTGGCGGAATTCATTGAGACGAGCGGCTTTTCGGCGTTCCAGCACGGCGAATCGCCGACCGTACACATCGTGGTGGCGTCGTTGTTCGCCGCGATCATCGGCTCGATCTCGTTCTGGGGATCGATCATCGCGTTCGGCAAGTTGCAGGAGCTCATCTCCGGCTCACCGATCGGGTTCGGGAAGGCCCAGCAGCCGATCAACCTGTTGCTGTTGGTGGCGGCGGTGACCGCGGCGGTGGTCATCGGCCTGCACGCCCATCCCGGGACCGGCGGAGCGCCGCTGTGGTGGATGATCGGCCTGCTCGCCGCCGCGGGTGTGCTCGGCCTGATGGTGGTGCTGCCCATCGGCGGCGCCGACATGCCGGTGGTCATCTCGTTGCTCAACGCGATGACGGGGTTGTCGGCCGCGGCGGCCGGTCTGGCGCTGAACAACACCGCGATGATCGTGGCCGGCATGATCGTCGGCGCTTCGGGTTCGATCCTGACCAACTTGATGGCCAAGGCGATGAACCGCTCCATTCCCGCGATCGTCGCCGGCGGTTTCGGCGGCGGTGGCGTGGCTGTCGGCGGCGGCGACGCCGGCGATAAGACCGTCAAGTCGACGTCGGCGGCCGATGCCGCCATTCAGATGGCCTACGCCAACCAGGTGATCGTCGTCCCGGGCTATGGGCTGGCCGTCGCGCAGGCCCAGCACGCCGTCAAGGACATGGCGGCGTTACTGGAGGACAAGGGCGTCGCGGTGAAGTACGCGATCCACCCGGTGGCCGGCCGGATGCCCGGGCACATGAATGTGCTGCTGGCCGAGGCCGAGGTCGACTACGACGCGATGAAGGACATGGACGACATCAACGACGAGTTCGGCCGCACCGACGTTGCGATCGTCATCGGAGCCAACGACGTCACCAACCCGGCCGCGCGCAACGACGCGTCCAGCCCGATCTACGGCATGCCGATCCTCAATGTGGACAAGGCCAAGTCCGTGATCGTGCTCAAGCGGTCGATGAACTCCGGATTCGCGGGCATCGACAACCCGCTGTTCTACGGCGAGGGCACCACGATGTTGTTCGGCGATGCGAAGAAGTCGGTGACCGAGGTCGCCGAGGAATTGAAGGCGCTCTAGAGGCTCTCTAGACCGGCGGGTACGCGGGCGGCGGGTATCCGTTGCCGTCAGTCACGCCGCGCAGGCCCCAGGGAACGTACTTGAAGAAGAACTCGAGTTCGTCGCTAGCGTCGTAGTCCGGGCTCGGATCCATGGGCCACCCCTCCAGTCGCGACTTCAACTTTGTGGTCCCAGCTTAGTCCCATCGGCGTCGGGACGTCACCCGGCGTGGGCCTCACGTCGGAGAAGGCGATCGATCCCGGTGATCGAATCCTCCGGCCTGACGCGCGCCAGACCCCTGGGCATGGCCCCGTCGACCGGTTCGCACCGGGCCGCCGGCCGCGTGCTTACTTCTGGTCTTAATTCGCGGATAACCGGTCGTGGCTGACGTCCTATTGCACCCGGGTATCTAGACTGTCCAACCAGTTGATTGATGACCGGTCGGGCGCGGATTTTCCAAGCCCGACCGGCAGTGACGATAGCGAGTACTGATGCCACCCGAGAACGGGCTCACGCGCCGCGAGGAGCTGCTGGCTGTCGCCACCAAGCTGTTCGCCGCCCGCGGCTACCACGGCACCCGGATGGACGACGTCGCCGATGTCATCGGGCTGAACAAGGCGACGGTCTACCACTACTACGCCAGCAAGTCGCTGATCCTGTATGACATCTATCAGCAAGCGGCCGAGCGCACACTGGCCGCCGTCCACGACGATCCGTCGATGACCGCGCGCGAGGCGCTCTATCAGTACACGGTGCGTCTGCTCAACCAGATCGCGGCCAACCCCGAGGGTGCGGCGGTGTACTTCCAGGAGCAGCCCTACATCACCGAGTGGTTCAGCGAGGAGCAGGTCGCCGCCGTTCGGGAAAAGGAAACCCAGGTCTACGAGCACGTGCACGGCCTGATCGACCGGGGCATCGCCAGTGGCGAGTTCTATCAATGCGATTCCCACGTCCTGGCGCTCGGGTACATCGGCATGACGCTTGGCGCGTACCGGTGGCTGCGTCCGAGCGGACGTCGCAGCGCCAAGGAGATCGCCGCCGAATTCAGCACAGCGCTCCTGCGCGGCCTGATCCGCGACGAGTCGATCCGCGCGAGCTCCCCGCTCGGACCGTAGCGTGCGGCGGCTTGACCGCAAAAGTGCCCAGGCCCACTCTGTTCAGGTGAAGGCAACGTTGCCTAGTGCGCGGACGGTCGCCAGTATCGCGGCTGTCGCGGCGATTGTGCGGCTCGCGACGCGATACGTGAAGGTGCGCGACGCGATGGCGGACGTTCCGCCCGAGCTGCGGAGCCCGATCCTGCCTTTGACGACGGGCGGACTCAGTGAGCGATCGCTGCGCCAGGCCCGGATGGCCATGCGGCTGGGCACGAAGCCGGGCCACGGCGTCACCATGACCGAACGGCACACCGACGGCGAGCAGCCGGTCCGGGTACTCGTCATCACGCCCGCGGCGGTCGGCGAGCGCGCGCCGGCCATCCTGTCGATCCATGGCGGCGGAATGGTCATTGGCTCACCGCAATTCGAGGCCTCCGAGGGAGGCCGCCTGGCACGGGAGCTCGGTGCTGTGGTCGTTTCGCCCGACTACCGGTTGGCACCCGAGCACCCGTTCCCCGCACCGCTGGACGACTGCATGGCGACGTTGCGGTGGATGCGGGCGCACGCCGACGAACTCGGACTCGATCCGGACCGTATCGCGGTGGCGGGTTCGAGTGCGGGAGGCGGACTTTCGGCCGCCGTCGCCCAACGCGCCACCGACGAAGGGATCCCATTGCGCGCGCAGGTGTTGGTGTACCCGATGCTCGACGACCGGTCGACGCTGATCGACGACCATGGCGGCCGCGGCCGGTTCATGTGGACGCCGAAGTCGAGTCGATGGGCATGGACCGCATATCTCGGGCGGGAACCGCAGGGCGACTTCGCCCCCGAATACGCCGCTCCCGCCCGTCGCACTGATCTGGCCGGTCTACCTCCCGCCTGGGTAGGGGTGGGCGACCTCGACATCCTCTACGACGAAGGTGTCGGCTACGCCGAACGACTGAAGTCGTGCGGGGTGCCGACCGAACTCGTCACCGTCACCGGGATGTACCACGGCGCGGACGGTATCAGGCCGAAAGTGCCGACGATGCAGGCGTTTCGCCGCGGCATGGCGGATTTCCTGCGGGCGCGGCTGTGAGTGCCGGCCGGCACCCGTAGGCGCTGCAGAATTTATGGACTAGTGTCTAGAAAAGTCTTTCAGCGCTGAAGGGGACGGAGACTGAAGATGGCGATCCGCGTCGCGCACGTCGGTACCGGAAATGTCGGAGGGCTGGCCCTGGCCGGACTCATCGCCAACCCACAGTTCGAACTGACCGGGGTGTGCGTCTCCACCCCCGAAAAGGTCGGCAAGGACGCCGGCGAGCTGTGCGGCTTAGGCCTTGACGGCTTTAAGACCTCCACCGTGACGGGTATCGCCGCCGTCAACGACCTCGACGCCCTCATCGCCGCCCGGCCCGACTGCATCGTCTACTGCGCCATGGGCGACACCCGGCTGCCCGACGCGATGGCCGACATCATGCGCATCCTGGCCGCCGGCATCAACGTCGTCGGATCTTCGCCCGGGCTGCTGCAATACCCGTGGGGCGTGATGCCCGACAAATACATCACCCGCGTGGAAGATGCCGCCCGACAAGGCAATTCGAGCATCTTCATCACCGGTGTCGACCCGGGGTTCGCCAACGACCTGATCCCGTTCGCCCTTGCCGGAACCTGTCAGCGCGTCGAGCAGGTGCGCTGCATGGAGATCCACGACTACGCGTCCTACAACGGCACCGAGGTCATGGACTACATGGGGTTCGCCAAGCCCCTCGACGAGGTGCCGATGCTCTTGCTGCCGGGCGTGCTCAGCATCGCCTGGGGGACGGCGATCCGCCAGCTGGCGGCCGGTTTGGGCATCGAGGTCGACGAGATCACCGAGTCTTACCAGCGTGAGCCGGCGCCCGAGGACTTCGACATCGCGGTGGGGCACGTGGCCAAGGGCACCCTGGCCGTCCTGCAGTTCGAGATCCGCGGCATGGTCAAGGGCCACCCGGCGATCGTCATCGAGCACATCACCCGGTTGCGGCCGGACCTGCGACCCGACCTGCCGCAGCCCGCGGCCGGCGGCGGCTCGTATCGCGTCGAGATCACCGGCGAGCCGTCCTACGCCGTGGACATCGTTCCGACGAGCCGCAAGGGCGACCACAACCACGCCGCGATCGCGGGCGCCGCCGGGCGCATCGTCAACTCCATCCCGGACGTGATCGCGGCGCCGCCCGGCATCCGGACCACCCTGAACATGCCGCTTGTGACCGGCAAAGGCCTTTACGCACCAAGCACTTTGGTGGCCACCTAAAAACGAAAGGAGACCCGCGTGGGACGGGTAGACGGCAAAGTTGCGCTGATCAGCGGGGGTGCCGGCGGCATGGGCGCCGAAGACGCGCGCCTGCTTGTCGAGGAGGGCGCCAAGGTGGTGATCGGCGACATCCTGGACGACCAGGGCAAGGCGCTGGCCGACGAGATCGGCGACTCCGCGCGTTACGTGCACCTCGACGTCACCCAGCCCGACCAGTGGGACGCCGCGGTGGCGACTGCCGTCGGTGAATTCGGGAAGCTCAACGTGCTGGTCAACAACGCGGGAACCGTCGCGCTCGGCCAACTCAAGAATTTCGATCTGGGCAAGTGGCAGAGGGTGATTGACGTCAACCTGACCGGCACCTTTCTGGGCATGCGGGTCGCCGTCGAGCCGATGACCGCCGCCGGCGGCGGCTCGATCATCAACGTGTCGTCCATCGAGGGGCTACGCGGCGCGCCCGCTGTGCACCCCTACGTCGCGTCCAAGTGGGGCGTGCGCGGCCTGGCCAAGTCGGCGGCCCTGGAGTTGGCCCCCTTGAACATTCGGGTGAATTCGATCCACCCCGGTTTCATCCGCACCCCGATGACCGCGCACCTGCCGGAAGACCTGGTGACCATCCCGATGGGCCGTCCAGGCGAAGTGCGCGAGGTCGCGACATTTGTGGTGTTCCTGGCCAGCGACGAGTCGTCCTATGCCACCGGAAGTGAGTTCGTCATGGACGGCGGCCTGGTGACCGACGTCAACCACAAAGAGTTCTAGGTGCTATAACCGCGAGCATGCTGAGCAGCCTGGCCGAGGTGGTCGGATCGAAGCACGTCGTCACCGATTCCGACATCTTGGCCGCGTGCAGTGTCGACCACACCGGCCGCTATCGCGGCCAGGCCAGCGCACTGGTGCGCCCCGGCTCTGCCGAGCAGGTCGCCGAGGTGCTGCGGGTGTGCCGTGACGCCGGGGCGCACGTCACCGTCCAGGGCGGCCGCACCTCACTGGTGGCGGGCACGGTGCCCGAGCACGACGACGTGCTGTTGTCCACCGAGCGGCTGCACGCCGTCGGCGACGTCGACACGGTCGAACGCCGCGTCGAGGTCGGTGCGGGAACCACGCTGGCCGCGGTGCAGCGGGCGGCGTCGGAGGCCGGACTGGTGTTCGGCGTGGACCTGGCCGCCCGTGATACCGCGACCGTCGGCGGCATGGCATCGACGAACGCCGGCGGCCTGCGCACGGTCCGGTACGGCAACATGGGCGAACAAGTCGTCGGCTTGCAGGTCGCGCTGCCCGACGGAGCGCTGCTGCGACGTCACAGCCGGGTGCGCCGGGACAACACCGGCTACGACCTGCCGGGGCTGTTCGTCGGCGCCGAAGGCACGCTGGGCGTCATCACCGCGCTGGAGTTGCGGCTGCACCCGACCCCGTCGCACCGCGTGACGGCGATCGCCGGATTCGCCGACCTCGACGCGCTGGTGGACGCCGGCCGCATGTTTCGCGACGTGGACGGCATTGCGGCCCTGGAACTGATCGACGGCCGAGCCGCCGCGCTGACCGGTGAGCATCGCGGGGTGGGGTCCCCGGTGGCCGGCGACTGGCTGTTGCTGGTCGAGCTGGCCGCCGACCACGACCAGACCGATCGGCTCGCCGACCTGCTCGACGGCGTGCAGATGTGCGGCGAACCCGCGGTCGGCATCGATGTTGCTGCGCAGCAACGGTTGTGGCAGGTTCGCGAGGCACTGGCCGACGTGCTCGGCGTGTACGGGCCGCCGCTGAAGTTCGACGTCTCACTACCGCTCTCGTCGATCAGCGAATTCGCAAGGGCAGCAGTCGATTTGATCGGCGCCCACGCTCCCGACGCACTGCCGGTGCTGTTCGGTCACATCGGCGAGGGCAACCTGCATCTCAACGTGCTGCGGTGCCCGGACGACCGCGAGAAGGCGCTGTACGAGCCGATGATGGACCTGATCGCGCGACTCGGGGGCAACGTCAGTTCCGAACACGGCGTCGGCAGCAGGAAGCGGCCCTACCTCGGCATGTCACGCGAGCCCGCCGACATCGCCGCGATGCGGATGGTCAAGACGGCGCTGGATCCGACCGGCTACCTGAACGCCGCGGTGCTGTTCGATTAGGCCGGCCGCTGCCAGGACATTGGGCATGAGCGGTCCCGAAAATGGGTAATCAGCTTGGCGCGCTTCGACACCCGAAGGCAACAAAGCCCGGAACAAGGTGCACTAGGTCCGCTCAGTCGACTTACGGGGTTTCAAAAATCCGTCGATGGGAATCTACTTCGCCATGAATGCGGCACTCCCAACCTTGGGAGACATGAAACGGGTTGAGAGGAAGCTGTATTGGCGCCTTATCCGTCGGCGGTTAGGCGCCGGTGAGGGGTCAAGCTCTGCCGAGGAGCTGCTGTATCTGACGCTGCTCGCTAGAGGCATCGGGGCGCGGTTGATCGCGGAAATCGGTTTCAACGCAGGATGTTCCAGCTATTCGTTGCTCAGATATGCGCCCGATGCCACGGTGGTTTCATTCGATCTGGGCGAACACGCCTCAGTCGCGGTGAACAAGAAGCTGATCGACAAGATGTTTCCGGGTCGTCACACCCTCATCACCGGCGACTCGCGCGAGACGGTTCCCGCCTTCGCGGCCGACAATCCTGATCTGCGGTTCGATCTGATATTCATCGACGGCGGCCACCATTACGAGGCCGCACGCGCCGACATCGTGAACATGCGTGCCCTTTCCTCCAATAGCACTGCGATTGTCATGGATGACCTGGTGCCGTGGCAGTCTTACGGCGCCGGCCCGACGAAGGCGTGGGAGGAAGCCATCGACGACAATTTCGTGCGTCAGGAAGAGTTTTTTCAGGACGGCAAGCGCGTTGAGAGAGCGCAGCCACCCGGAGTCAGGGCGTGGGCATTGGGGCGATACGTGTTCTGAAACCGGGATTTCCGAGATATCTGGTGGTTCAGCCGGCCGCCTTGATTCCGACCGCATGCCGCAGCTGCGCCAGGAACTGATCGGCGTCGTCGCTGCGGACGATGTAGTGCGATATCGCGATCCGGATCACCGTCGCCGCCTTCACCGCGGCGTTGGGCCCGGGCAGGTGCCGCTGCAGGCCTTCGCGCATCTGGGGGATGACCCAGGCGAACTGGGCGATCGTGTGCTCGGGTTCGACATCGACCATGCGAACACCGGAGTAGGAATGCTGATACTCGACAATGAACCGCAGCACGGCGTCGAGTTTGTCGACGCCCTTCAACCCCGCGGTGGCCTTGACCAAGCCGCTCTCGAAGATCTGTCGCTCGTAGCTCGAAAAGGCCGACAGCAACTCCTCTTTGGATGCGAACCAGCGATACAGGGTCGGGCGCGAGACACCGGCCTGGGTGGCGACGTCGGACAGGCTGAGCTTGGTCTTGCCGTTACGGCCGAGCACCTCGGCGGTGGCGGCAAGGATCCTCTGACGCGTCGAGGTGTCGTCGGCTATCGTCTGCACCGGCTGACTCATATCTTTGCTCCCCGATCACGACCGGCCCGGGCGCTGGCGCACCAGCACGCACTGCGCAATGGTGCCGACAGCGCCCTGCTCGTCGAACAAGGTGCCGACCGTCGTCCCGATGCCGTCCGGTCCGTAGTTGGTCTCCGCGCGGATACCCACCCAATCCCCGTCCGGAACCCGGAAAACGTGCACGGCGAGGTCGGTGTTGAGGAATGTCCACTTGCTGATGTCCAGCTTGCTGCCGATGCCGTTGGCGCAGTCGGCCACGGCGAACAACCGCTCCAGCGCCGTCATGGTCTCGCCTGTGACCAGGTCCACCGTCGGGTTGATCCAGGATTCGCCGGGGCCGTCGCTCAGCGGCTCGGTCAGCCAGAGCCACTGAAGGCTGTGCACGTAGTTGCGGTCCCAGTCCAGCGGCTTCATGTCGCGGGTCCGCGCCGCGCTCCGCGGACCGGGCAGGGGCGCGTGCGCTTGGGCCACGGGCTCGGTGTTCTGCTGCTTCAGCCGCCATCCGCTGGCCCGTGCCACCGGCCGGGGCCGGCCGTCGGGGCCCGGCGCCAGCATCTCGGCCGTTACCAGCTCGATCTGCTTGCCGCCGCGTTGCAGTTGCGAACTGACCCAGAGGTCTCCCTCGGCAGGCACGCCGCCCAGCAGGTCGATGACGACCCGGCCGAGGCGGGTGTCGTCGCGCTGTTCACACCGTTCCAGCGCCCGGACCAGCAGCGCCGACACCGGACCGCCGTGCTGTATCGACGACGACCAGGTGCCGCGCGCCAGGTCGGTCGCCCGAAACTTCTCGCCCGCCGGGTCGGCCTGGTCGATCAGCTCGTAATAGGAATCGGTCACTCATGCACCTCTCGAGGTCAAGGCAGGCCGGCGCCGGGGGTGTCGACGGTGACGGCGTCCAATCGGGAAAGCCGCGTGCCGACCAGGCGCTGAGGATACGCGTCGGTGCTCGACAACAGGAACAGCGTTCGGCGCTCCGGGCCGCCGAGCGCGCAGGCGATGGCAACGCGCTCGCCCATGTCGATGCGGTCCGTCACCGCGCCGCCCGCAACGATGCGTTCGAACTGGTGGGCCAGCGTCATCGACGCCCACACCGCCCCGTCGGCATCAAGCGCGATGCCGTCCGGCGGGCCGTCCAGGCCGTCGGCGAACACCCGGCGATCGGACAGCCCGCCGTCGTCGTCAACGGTGAACGCGCTGAGTCGCCGGCCGGTCGACTCGGCGACGATCAATGTCTTGCGGTCGGGAGTGATCACCATTCCGTTGGGAAACTCGAGGTCCTCGGCCACCACGATGGCCCCAGGAGCTCTGTCGTCGGGATCGAGTCGGATGATGACGCCGCCTTCGCGTGCCTGCGACCCGATGTAGGCGCGCCCGGCGTCGTCGATGACCATGTCGCCGAGGTCGGCCGGCGCCAGATCGGTGAGGTCGGCGATGGTGGTCACGGTCTCGCCGTCGTAGCGCAACACCAGCCGGTCTTCGGTCGACGCGATCAACAGGGACCCGTCCGGCCGGAATCCCAGACCCGAGGGGCTGTGCCCGGGCAGTTCCAGCGTGGTCAGCGAGCCGCCCATGGTGGCGGTGTGCACCGCCTCGCCCAGCATGTCGGAGAACCACAGCAGGCCCTCGAACCAGCGTGGGCCCTCGCCGAAGCAAAACCCGTTGGCCAGCGGCTCGGGGATCATCCGCTGATGCCTTCGGGCGACGCTTCCGCTTTACAAAACACAGCAAAAGTGTCACGTACCGCGGGTACCGGTGTCAATGTCGCGACTTGGCGAGTTCGCGCGCGACGGCCTCGTGGTAGGCGTCGATCTTCGCTGGATTTACCTGCGCAAAGAGCTGATCGGGCAGCGGCGCGTGCTTGTCCGCCTCGATCGTCATCGTTCGGGCGAACAGCGTGATGTCCCGGCCCGGCCTGGTGAACCGGTAGGTCACCGTGATGCGGCCCGGCATGCCGCCGTTGCCCTCGCGGTCATGACCCAGGCGCCCGACCGAGGTGAACACGAACAGCCTGGGCCGGTCGGCGGTGGCCAGCTGCCAGCTGAAGACCCGGTTTCCGTCGGCACCCGCTTCCTCCCAGGTGTCGCCGACCTTGAGGGGCAGGGTCGGCAGGTTGCCGATGTGCGCGCTGCCGGGGTAGGTCTTGGTCCAGTTCTCCGGATTGGTGACGAAGTCGTAGACGGTTTCGGCGGATTCGCTGAAAGCGGTCTCCGAAGTACTGGTCACGATGCCCAATGCTGTTGCCTCTCTGCGCTTTTCGTTGACCGAGTAACCCACTGGGTCACCGTCTTGTTAGTCAAGCTTTACAAATCCTACTCAAAGTGTCACGCTGAGCCGTGAGCTGCAAGCGCGAGAGGCGGAGCGGATTTGACCACAGAATCTGAGCAGACGCAGTGGTCGGTGCAGGGCCTGCTGGATCTGTTCGACGTGCAGGCTGACGGGCCCGACCGGTTCACCGGCGATACCGGAATCGCCGGCCAGGACGGCCGGCAGGTCGTGGAGGGTACCCAGGTACTCGCGCAGGCCATTGTGGCTGTGGCCAAGCGATTCGGAGACAAGTCGGTGCGCTCGGCGCACGCGGTATTTTCCCGTGCCATCGTGGTGGGTCCGCCGATCGAGCTGATTCTCGACGTCGTGGCCGAAGGCCGGTCCACCGCGACCGCGGTCGTCGCCGTACACCAGAACGGCCGTCGCTGCCTGAGCATCACGGTGCTGGCCGACGTCCCGACGGCCGACGTCATCCGCCACCATCTGCCGCGGCCCGACGTCGGCGCCCCGGCCGAGGCCAACTACTCGGAAATGCCGATGAACGGGCGGGAGTTGCGCCTCGTCGACGTCCTCGACGTCAACAGTCCCGATGAGGTCGGGCCGCCGGAGCTCTACGCCTGGCTGCATTACGATCCGATCCCGGGCCGCGACGATCTGGCCAAGGCGCTGATCGCGTACTTCACCGGTCATCTGGGGATTTCCACCACGATGCGTGCGCACCCGGGAATCGGCACCAGCCAGGCACACCTGACGGTGTCCACCGCGCCGATGAGCATCTCGGTCGCGTTTCACGAACCGGTGCGCTGGGACGGCTGGTTGCTCTACACCCACGAGAGCACCCAGGTCGGCGCGGGGATGTCCTACGTGCGCGGTGCCGTCCACGCCGAAGAGGGCGAGCTGCTGTGCTCCTTCGCCCAGGAGGCGCTGATCCGGCCGCTGCGCACCAGCGACACGTCGATCGACGCCAGCGCCCGATTCTGACGACCGGACACCCCGATGCGCTTCACCTTCACGCACCCGATGCACAGCCACCCGTACAACCCCGAACTGGTGAGTGGGGAGGGCATCGCGAAGGTGGCTGCCGCCGCCGAAGCGGCGGGCATCCACGGGTTCGGATTCACCGATCACCCTGCCCCGTCGCAGCGCTGGCTTCAGGCCGGCGGCCACGACGCCGTCGATCCCTTTGTGGCACTGGGGTACGCGGCCGCCCGCACCACGACCCTGCGGCTGATCCCCAACATTGTTGTGTTGCCGTATCGAAACCCGTTCGTGGTGGCCAAATCTGGTGCGACGCTGGACCTGCTCTCCGGTGGTCGCTTCACGCTCGCGGTGGGCGTGGGTTACCTCAAACGGGAATTCGCGGCGTTGGGCGTGACCTACGACGAGCGTGCCGAACTCTTCGAGGAAAGCCTGCAGGTGATCCGGGCGATCTGGACCGGGGACGACGTGAGCTTCGAGGGAAAGCACTTCAGCGCGCGCGGAATCACCGCGCATCCGCGACCGGTGAGCAGCCCGCACCCGCCGATCTGGATCGGCGGCAACACCACGACCGCCCGGCAGCGGGTCGCGCAGTACGGCGACGGTTGGTGTCCATTCCCCGCCCCGCCGCAACTCGCGCAGACGGCGGGCACCGCGGCCATCACCTCGCCCGAAGACCTCTCGACGGCCATCGACGATCTGCGGCGCCGCTGCGACGCCGTCGGAAAGGACTGGTCCGCGCTCGACATCACCTTCACGAATTTCGAGGGCGGCAGTCCGACGGGTGACGACTTCAACGCCGACGCCTACCTCGGCGGCCTGGAAAAGCTTGCCGCAGTTGGGGTGACGTGGGTCAGCGTGCATCTGCCAGGGGACAGCGTCGCACATGCGCTCGACACCCTCGAGCGTTTCCGCACCGAGGTAATCGACGCGATCTAAATGGACTTCGCACACGTCGCTCTGTCTCCCGAGGATCAAGAATTCTTCGATCAGACCCGGGAGTTCATCGCCAAGCACGTCACCGACGAAGTGCGGGCACGTGACCGTCGATTCGGCGAAAACTTCGACGAGCAACTGCATTTGGCGCTGGGCGAAGCGGGATACCTGGACTCGGACTTTCACCTGGAATCCGAAGGCGGGTTCAGTCCGCTGCGCCGACGAATGTTCCACCTAGAGATCGGCCGCGCTCAGACCCCCTGGTACCACTGGGGAACCACGTCGGTCGTCGCGCGCCTGGTGCAGCAATTCGGCGTGCCAGAGCTCTCCGAGGCGGTGCTGCCGGGCGTGCTGTCCGGCGAGATCCGGCTGTGCCTGGGATACACCGAACCCGAGGGCGGATCCGACGTCGCCACCTGCAAGACCCGGGCGGCACGCGACGGGGACGCGTGGATCATCAACGGCTCGAAGATGTTCACGTCGAACGCGCAGAACGCCCGGTACGTCTTTCTGCTCACCAACACCGACCCGCAGGGGCCGAAGCACAAGAACCTGACCATGTTCCTGGTCCCGCTCGACTCGCCGGGCATCGAGATCCAGCCAATTCGCACCGTGGACGGTGATCGGACCAACATCGTCTACTACAGCGACGTGCGCGTCGACGATCTGTACCGGATCGGTGAGGTCAACGGCGGTTGGACGGTGATGCGGTCTGCCCTGGACGCCGAGCACGGCATCACCGACCCGGAAGACCATGGCCTGCAGAACATTTCGGTGATGTCGGAGCACGGCAGGTTGATGTCTGAAATCGTCGATATCGTCGCGGCGCAGGTGGCAGAGTGCGACGACGCGGTGAAATACCGGCTGGGCCGAGTCGTCGCCCGGATGGAGGCGGCGCTGTCGACGCCCGGGATGTTCGGACGCGTTGCGTTGGCGCAGACGATGCGCGATGTCTCCATCGAGCTGATGGACATGCTGGGGACCGCATCCGCATTGCCGGCAGACACCAAGGCCTCACCGGAATTCCTTTTCCGGCATGCGCTCCCGACCGGGATCTACGGCGGCACCATGGAGGTGTTCCGCAACATGATCGCCCAGCATGAGCTCAAGCTGGGTCGTCCTAGCTACGGCCGCTGACCGGCAGCTCCGCGAGCATGTCGACGCGGGTGTCGTCGAAGCTCAGAAACCCTTTGATGGGAAGGCTTTCCGCCGGCGGATCGGGGTAACTCCAGGCGACGTCGTCGACATCGACCGCGGACCAATAGGTCGCGAAGCCCTTGTAATTGCAATAACTCGATGTCTGCGAGGGTCGCAGCAGATCGGTGCGCACGTGCGCCGGATCAACGTAGAGCCGCGGCTCGAGCGCGGTCTCGAACAGGATCACCGTGTCCTCGGTGTCGACCAGCGTGGTGCCGTTGATCGCCACGCGCAGGCGGCGTTTCGTCGGGCGGCAGTCGATGCGATGGTACGGGTTGGGCGGGTAGTGCACGAGTTCGCGGCCCTCCTCCAACCACGTGTCGACCGCATCCCAGGGAACCCGAACGTAGCCCGGCGCCTCGGGTTCGGGCTCGGCCGGTAGGTCGCCGACCTCGTCGGCCGGGAATACGTAGCTGAGCGGCTGACCCCGCCGGTGCACCATCAGCGCGCATTCGGTGTCGATCACCGGGCGCCCCTTCCGCAGGGCCTGCACCCGCCGCGGGTGAGGCTCGATGTAGACGACATCGGCCGGTAGCGCTGGGGCGAACCGCCCGGCCGGATCACTGCTGAGCGGACCACGTCCGGCGACCAGACTCATAAGGCGAGGCTAGACCTTGCCGCGGCGCGATTCACGCCCGCTGCGCCGTATTTGGATATCCGAAGAGCGCCGGACTGGGGCGTCGGTCTCGGTGGTCACGCTGACCCCGAGGCGGCGGCCGGTGTCGGCGTCCACGAAGGACAAGGTCGCCGGTCCGTCCTGCAGGTATTTGTCGCCCCACTGCACCAGCGACAGGAAAACCGGCAGCAGATCTTCCCCCGCTTCGGTCAGGCGGTACTCGTCCCGGGCTCTGCTGCCCGGCTCTCGGTACGGAGTGCGGGCAACGATCTGAGCGGACTCGAGCTGTTTGAGCGCACGCGACACCGCCGGCGCCGATGTTTGAATCCGCTCCACAAAATCCTCGAATCGCGTTGTACCGAAGAACAATTCACGGACGACCTGGAAGGTCGTCTTGGTGCTCAACAACTCGAGGACCTTCGACATCGAACAGCCGTCGCCGATCTGCCATTGCCGCCGATCTTGCAGCCGCTCCTCGAATTCCATCCACATCCCTCTAACTAACGCTTGTGTTACGCAGATATCCGTGCTTACATCTTACTAACGGAGACGTTAGTCAGCAAGGGAGTCGCAGAGATGTCATCGGATCAGTTGTTCCTCATCACCGGCGCCACCGGCAACACCGGCGCGCCCACCGTCGAAATGCTGCTCGATGCCGGCCGCCGGGTCCGGGCCTTCGTGCACCGCACGGACCGGCGATCGGAGGCGCTGGCGACCAAAGGCGCCGAGCTCGTCGAAGGCGACCTACTCGATTTCCGTTCGGTCAGCTCGGCCATGGCCGGGGTGAGCGCGGCCTACTTCTGCTACCCGATCGCACCGGGCAGCCTGGTGCTGGCCACCACGATCTTCGCCCAGGCCGCCGCCGAAGCCGGCGTGCGGCACGTGGTCAACATGTCGCAGATATCGGCGCGGCGGGAGGCCAAAAGCAATGCCGCTCAGCAACATTGGCTGGCCGAACGGTTGCTGGACCGCTCGGCGTTCGGCACCACGCACCTGCGCCCCACCTTCTTCGCCGAGTGGCTCAAATGGCAGTGGATGCGTGAAGGCGACGTGGGGGTGCTGCGGTTGCCGTTCGGCAACGGGCGGCACGCCCCCATCGCCGGCGTGGATCAAGCCCGGGTGATCGCCGCGATCCTGCAGAACCCCGCCCCCCACGACCGCCAGATCTACCCGCTGGTCGGCCCCGAAGAGCTCGATCACTACGCCATCGCGCTCGATGCGAAGTGCACCGCGATGGGTAACGGGCATTGCCTGCAGGCTGTCGTCGCCGCCTTGCTCCGTGGCAAGGTTTGAACGTCCCAATTCCGCCGACTCGGCGACGCTCGCCGCCGCCTCGTCGACCACGACGCTTTGCCCCATGCATTCGACAATT
>Ga0209112_10000032_pt1 | contig 20407 bp, 22 predicted proteins | sample TexAe_OM3H0_O3_FD_187947 | JGI IMG/M metagenome (GOLD analysis project Ga0209112, IMG submission 187947) | Forest soil microbial communities from Davy Crockett National Forest, Groveton, Texas, USA - Texas A ecozone_OM3H0_O3 (SPAdes) (version 2) | ecosystem: Environmental > Terrestrial > Soil >...
AAAAAATATATAACTATTATAAAAAATAAAAATAAAAATATATTTAAAAAAAAAAAAAAAGTAATATATTTATAAAAAGTTTTTTTAACATAATAAATTATATAAAAAAAACTTGGTAGAATAGTAAAAAAAGTACAGTAAAGTATATATTTCATTTTATTTTTTATATTTTCAATTTATATTAGAAGAAAAAAAATGATATATATCATTTTTTTTCTTGTCTCTTTTTTCATTTAACAATTTATAATCATCATCTAATGTTAATACAATTGCACCTACCATTGCAATAAATAATAAAATAGCTGCACTTATAAATAGTATATATAGTTTATTAAAAAGAAGTACTCCAATTGAACTTATTTGTATATTATTTGAAAAATTTCAATTTAAATAATAAATTAAACTTTCTATTTCTATTATATTAAACATATTAAAAAAAAAATAAAGAATTTGAAAAAGAAAAATTAAACTAAGAAAAATTATTATTGGTACATATATTGAAAAATTAAAAGAATTAACTAATAAACGTATATTTAACATCATAACAACAAATAAAAATAAAACAGCTATAGCACCTATATATACAATTAATATAATTAAACCTATAAAATCTGCACCTAAATAAATAAATAATAAAGAGCATAATAAAAAAACTAAAATTAAGTATAACACCGATTGTACTGTATTCTTAGAGGTTATTACTAATAACCCTGCTATTAAAATTAATGTATATAATAAAAAAAGCATTTTTTTATTTAATATAATTAACTAATGATATTAAAAAAAATAATAAAAGAATTATTACTTTTATTTTTATTTTTTTTAAAATTAATTGAAGATAAATAAAATTCATATTATATTTATTATATTCTTCTAAAACATTTATATTTGTAACTATATTACTTAAATAATTTTTATATGAAAAAAAAAAATTTTTATTATTTAAATTTTTTATAATATCTATAAATGTTTTGGTATTATTTACAAATATACATAAAAATTGGTTATTCCTAAAAAAAGAAAAATTTGGAAGATTAAATAATGCTTTTATATATTTTTCTTTTAAAATTAAACTAAATAAATTATAATTTAAAATTTTATTTTTAAGATAAGAATCATAATTTAGATCTACATATATTATATATAAATTATTTAAAAATAAATAATTTATTTTTATCTTTTTATAACTAATATCAATAATATTACATTTCAATTTATTACTATTAAATAAAACTAACATTTTTATTCTATTTTTATTTGTATATTACTAGAATATAAACTACCTTTAATAATACTAATAGATCTTTCTAAATTTAAATCAGGAAATTTAAATTTAGCTAATTTAATAATATCTTCAAAATAAACATAAAAAATTGTATCTTCTATACCATTTTTTCTTATAATTTTTTCTTCTTTTTTTAAAAGCGAAATAATGAAACCAATTGAAGGTTCTTTAATGTTAAAAATAAAACTTTTATTTTCAGCTACTATTATATTTACTCTTAATAAAAAATATAAAGGTAATTCCTTTGTAAAATCATTAAACTCTTTACAAAATTTTACAGTTTGTACACCTATATTACCTAAAATAGTACCTAAAGGTGGACCTGATTCTGCTTGACCTGCTTTGATGTATAAACTCAATTTTATATTATCTTTCATTTTTTTTTATTTTAATAAAAATTCTAAAATAACACCAGCTCCTATTGTTATATTACCTTCACGCATTACAAATCTATCACCTATTTGAACTGCTATTTTATCAACTAATTTTATAGTAATTACTAAAGAATCTCCAGGCATTACTGCACTTATTTCATCAGGTAAAATAATAGAACCAGTCACATTTGCGGTACGTAAAAAAAATTGTGGTGTATAATTAGTAATAAAAGGTTTATGACGTCCACCTTCTTTTTTTGTTAAAACATATATTTTACCTTTAAATGTATCATATGCTTTTATTGTGTTTAAACTTGATAGAACAAAACCTCTTTTAACATCATCTCGTTTAACTGCTTTAACAAGAATACCTACATTTTCACCTGCTTCAGCAATATCTAAACTTTTTCTAAACATTTCTAATCCCATACATTGTGTTGGTATATTATCTCTACCTCCAACAATTTCTAATAGATCACTTATTTTAATAGTACCAGTTTCAACTTTACCAGTTAATACTGTACCACGACCCGTTGCCATAAAAATACCCTCAATAGCCATTAAAAAGGGTCCATCTTTTTTTCTTTCAGGTTGTTTAACATAAGTATCTACAATATCCATTAATATTTTTACAGAACCAGTACCTAAATTACTAGGATCACTTTCCTCTAAAGCTATTCGTGCAGAACCTTTTATACAAGGTACATCACCAGGAAATCCATAACTATCAAGAAGTTCTCTAACTTCTAATTCAACTAAATCTTTCATATCACCTTCTAACATTAAATCTAATTTATTAATATATATAATTAAATAAGGAATACCAACTTCTTTTGCTAAAATAATATGTTCTCTAGTTTGTACTTGTGGACCATCATTAACTGCCACCACAAGTATAGCACCTTCCATTTGTACAGCTCCCGTTAACATATTTTTAACATATTGTTGATGTCCAGGACAATCTATATGTGAATAATGTCTTTTTTCTGTTTCATACTCAATATGTGCTGCATTAATAGTAATACCACGATTTCTTTCTTCAACATGGTTATCAATATCATGATAAGCATAAAAAATTGTATTACCAATACCTTGTAGTGTTTTAGTTATTGCAGCCGTTAATGTCGTTTTACCGTGATCTACATGACCAATTGTACCGACATTACAATGTGGTTTTGTTTTTAAAAATTTTGTAATTAATTTCTTCGCCAGCATCTATATTTTTATCTTTTCAATTTGGTTTTCTATATCTAGGTATAAAAATACTTAAAAGCATTTTATTCATTATAGCTTTTCTATATTTTAAATTTTTATTTCTAATAACTATTCCTTTATTTTGATAAGATGAAATAATACACTCTATTAATTTATTAAATTCTAACTTTTTTTTATTTTTAGATATTTTTAAAATTGTATCTACACAAGTTAGAACTTGTTTCCTTTCACTGATAGGCATAGGTAAATCTTTTTTTTGACTACCTAAGCGTATTTCCTTAAATGAAACTTTCGGCATACTATTTAACATCGATAATAAAAAAATAAAAGAAACTTCTTCTTTTTTTTTTGTATTTAATTTAATATTTTCTTTTAAAAGTTTATATAATTTTATAGCTTTATATTTATTTCCTTTTTTTGTTAATTTTCCCACTAATGTTTTAACATATAAATAATATAAATCATTATAATTATCAAAATTTATATATATATTTTTTTTCATTTTTTTATTAACTTAACTTTTTCACACCAAATTTTGATCTTCTATTTCTTCTACCATAAGGTTCTATTTTAACAAAATCACAAAGTCCACGTATTAAATGATAATTTATACCAGGTGAATCTTTAGGCCCATGACCTCTAACAAAAACAATTGAATGTGTTTGAAGGAAATGTTCACCAATACCTGGTATTTTTGCAAATAATCTTTTATCATTAAAAAGAAGGCGTACTTTTGCAAAAGTACGCCTTGCTGAATTAGGTTTACGAGGTGACATTACAGCTATTTTATATATAACACCCTTTCTATGAGGAGCATCACCAAAAGCAGCTGATCTTCTTTTTCTTTTTTTATTAAAACGTCTTTTATTTATTAATTGTTGAAGTCGCATTTTTATAAAAAATTATGATTTTAATAAAGATATTAAATCAAGAGAAATTCCTCCTTTTAATTTATAAAATACAATTAATAAAGCAAGACCTATAGCACTTTCAGATGCTGCACTAGTTAAATTTATTAATGAATATATAAGACCTAATATATCATCTAAAAAAATTGATCCAACTATAAAATTTATATTTATACTTAAAATTAATAATTCTAAAGAAATTAATGCCATTAATGCATGTGTTCTTAATAAAAATAAACCTAAAGAGCCTATTAAAAATAAAGAAAATGATAATAATAAAAGAAAAAACATATTTTTTTTATAAAAAAAAATATTTATTTATTCTTTAAATTATATGCATCATAAACTGTTCTATCTATAAAAATTGCCAATGGGAATAATACTAATAAGAAAAAAAAATATAAAAAAGATAAAATACGACCAACAGTTAAATAAGGTTCCATTACAGGTATACCTCCTATCCAACCTAATAATAAACAATTAAATACAAATATTCAAAAAAAAATTTTATGAGCAGGTCTAAATACACCACTACGTATAATTGCATTTTTCATTATATAAGGTAAAAAAATTAAAATAATAATAGATATTACCATTATTAAAAAACCTGATAATTTACCTGGTATACTTCTTAGAATAGCATAAAAAAATAATAAATATCATTCAGGTACTATATGTGGAGGAGTTACTAAAAAATTTGCTATTTGATAATTTAATGTATGACCTAATAAATCAGGTGAACTATAGTTTAGATACATTATTATAATTAAAAAAACTAATATACTTAAAATATCTTTTAAAATAAAATAAGGTGTAAAAGGTATTGTTTCTAACATAGAAGGTACTCCTGTAGGGTTCGTAGAACCAGCCTCATGTAACAATGATATGTGTACAATAGATAAAGCTAATATAACAAAAGGTAAAAAAAAATGTAAAGAATAAAATCTATGTAAAGTTGCATCATCTATTGTAAATCCACCTCATAATAAAAAAACAATATCATTACCTACTAATGGTATTGCTGATAGTAAACTAGTGATAACCATTGCCCCTCAAAAACTCATTTGACCTCAAGGTAGTACATAACCTAAAAAAGCTGTTATAATCATTAATAAAAATAAAATTACACCTGTTTTTCATAAAAGTTGTCTTGGGTATAAAAAAGATCCATAATATAAACCTCTAAACATATGTAAATAAACTGATAAAAAAAAAAAAGAAGCTCCATTTGCATGTAATCCTCTTATTCATCAACCATAATAAATTTCATTATTAATATACATTATTGAACTAAATGCATATAATATTGAAGGATCATAAAACATTGCTAAAAAAATTCCTGTAACAAGCTGTATTATAAGAAAATATAATGATAATACCCCAAAGTTTCATCAATAAGTAAGATTCATAGGTGTTTTATAAAAGATATATGAATCTTTTAATGTTGAAAAAAATAATGCTCTTGAAAATATTCTATATCTATACATATTTTTTTTTAAAAAAATATATTTTAATATTACTTTAATTTAACAATATAAATAATTAAACAAATGACACGCCTTTTATACTATCTATCTATTTCTCCAAAAACTAAATCTTGTGTACCTATTATAGTAACTAAATCAGCAAGATATAAACCTTTTGACATATAATCAAGACCTTGTAAATGAAGAAATCCTGGTGATTTTATTCTACATCTATATGGTCTATTTGTTTGATTAGAAACTAAAAAAATACCAAATTCACCTTTTGGTGCTTCAACTATACTATATGATTCTTCTTTTAAAGGTGTAATACCTTCACTATAATATTTAAAATGATGTATTAATGCTTCCATATTATATTTCATTAAAGCACGCGGTGGCGGTGCTATTTTATAATCATCTATAACATAATTACGATCATTTACCTCATTTAATACTTTAATTAAATTTAAACATTGTAAAATTATAAATGAAGATTCTCTCATTTCTTCTACACGTATCATATAACGATCATAACAATCACCATTAATTCCAATAGGAATAAAAAATTTAGATAAATTATAACTATCATAAGGTTCAATTAATCTTATATCCCACAATAAACCAGAACCTCTTACCATTACACCTGAAAAAGCTCAATTCAAAGTATCTTTTAGATCAATTTTACCAATATTAATTAGGCGCTGTTTTCAAATTCTATTAGATGATAACATATCTTTTATTTCATCTATTCTATAAAAAAATTGCAAAATAAAAGAATTTATATCATCTAATAAACCTTCAGGTAAATCATGTGATACACCACCTGGTCTTATATATGATGAATGAAAGCGTGCTCCTGATACTCTTTCATAAAACTCCATTAATTTTTCTCGTTCTTCAAAACCTCATAAAAAAGGTGTTAAAGCACCAACATCTAATGCATGTGTTGTAAGTGCTAATAAATGATTTAATATTCGTGTAATTTCACTAAATAATACTCTAATAAATTGTGCTCTTAATGGTATTTTTATATCTAATAAATTTTCAATAGCTAATGAATAACATTGCTCTTGTACCATCATACTTACATAATCTAAACGATCAAAATAAGGCAATGCTTGTAGATAATTTTTATATTCAATTAATTTTTCCGTTCCTCTATGTAATAATCCTATATGAGCATCTGTTTTTATAATTAATTCACCTTCTAATGTTAAAACAAGACGAAGTACACCATGTGCAGCAGGATGCTGCGGTCCAAAATTTAATGTTAAATTTTTTAATTTATTAAAAAATTTATTTAAATACATTATTTAAAAAAATATTATAATATTTTTTAAAATAAATAATAATAAATAATTATGATAAAATAAAACTAAAATGTTTAAAATAAATAAAAACATCATTAAACTATATAAAGAATTAAAAAATTTAGTATTTATATGTAAATAAGTGACTTTCGCATCTTTTTCTTCAATAAAAAATAAAAATCTAATTAATCGTATATAATACAATGTTATTATAATATTCATTAATAATAATATTAAAACAAAAAAAAAATATCCACTTGAAATTAATGCCAATAATATATATAATTTAGAAAAAAACCCCATAAAAAAAGGTAAACCTGCTAATGATAATAAAATAAATGAAAATATTATAGTTAGAAGCATATTTTTATTTAAAAATTTACCAATAGATGTTATATTATCAACAAAAATAATTTCATTACTTCCTTCTTTTTTTTCTACAAAAAGTAATAAAAAAATAAAACAATTAAACATTAATAATGTATAAAATATTATATAAAAAAAAGCAGCCCCCAAACTTATTAATTCAAATAAACTAATAGATATTATTATAAAACCCATATGTACAATAGAACCATAACCTAATAGGCGTTTTAAACTAACTTCATATAATGATAATATAGAACCATATATAATAGATAATAATCCTATTAAAATTACAAAAAAAAAAATAAAAGAAAATTGATGTACAATATTATAAATTTCAAAAAAAACATATATATAAACAATTTTTGGTATTATACCAATAAAAACTACAGTAGCTAGATGCGCATTTTGATATAAATCAGCTACTCAATTATGTAAAGGAAATAAACCTAATTTAAAAAAAAATGTAACAAAAATTAATAAAAATGAAAAAAGTATTATATTATCTACAGGAAATGATGATAATATAAAAGATAATTCAGATAAAAATAATGTTCCTGTTCGTAAATATATTATAGATACACCAAATAAACCTATTAAAGTTACATAACTACTTTGTATAAAATATTTATAAGCAATTTCAATACCAAAATTTGAATATTTATTTAATCCAATCAATACATATAAGCTTAAATTTACCATTTCTAAAAATAAAAATATATAAAAAAGATGATTTGTTGAAATCATTAGAAATAAACTTAAAATAATAATTATTATTAAAATAATGTATTCAAAAACTGGTACTTTAACTAAAATTAAAAAATTATATAAATACACAATAAAAATTAAAGATAAAAAAATTATAAAAGCTTTTATATTTTGTATAAAATTTGAATATATAAAATAATTATCTAATAAATATATATTCGAAGGTACATTTACATTTATAAATAATATATTTAATAATAATAAAAATAATAATATAAAGACTAAAATTAAAAATGTTTTATTAAATACCTTATTATAAATTATTTTTTCAATAAGATATACAAAAAATATTATTGATAGTATTCATAATAGAATTAATTCATTATTAAAGAAAATTAAAATGTTAAGCATCTTTTTTAGTTTTTTTTTCTATTTGAAACTCAGAAAGGCGTAATTTCGCCACATTACTTAATATCTTATTATTAAAAAAATAATTTTTATTTACATTTTTAATACAGTAAGCCATTAGTAGATAAGGGTAAAAAAATGTTATATAAATCATTGTTGCAACTATTCAATCATCTATTAATAAGAAAAAGAAACAAATAAAAGGGGGATATTTAAATCAAAATTTTATATTATCCCATGTAATGTTTCTTTTATGCTCTAATAAAAACCAAAAAAAAAAATATTCTAAATAAGTTAATAATAATACTAATATATATTTTTTTATCATTTTTTTTATTCTTTTTTTTTTAATTCATCTTCTTTTTTAAGCTCTTTTTCAAGCTCCTTTTCAAATTCTCTTTTTTTATTTGTAAAATGTTTAAATATTAAAAACACTATAAATAATAAAAGATTAATGTATAATAAACTATATATTATAGTTATATGATCTACTCTAAAAAGTACATAAGCAAAACACTGTATTGATAATACCATAATTATAATATCTGCTTTTTCTAAAAAGTAATCATTTCTTGCCATAAATTTTCACATTATCAAAAATTCAATTTGACTAATACAACATATTAATCAATACAATTGTCGTTCGGTTCATAATTCCAAGCCTAAAGCGAATAATAATTCTTTTTGCATATTTTTTTTTTTTTTAATTATTTTCTTCTATATATCTTATAAAATATATAATACAAAGGTACATAAATAACTGTCATTCAATACATTGTTTTTACTATATGTAAATCTAATATGTAAAATAAAAAAAAAGCATATAAAGGTATAAAAATAGCGAAAAAAATAACATCATCAGCACCTACTCTATAGTTAATTTCTAAACAAACAAAAAAAAATAAAGTTTCTAAATACGACAGAAAAAGTATATAATAATAATAATCTTCTTTCATATTTTTTTTTATTTTCAAATAGTTCATGGATTAATAAATCTAAAAAAACGATACATTTGACTCATTTCAACAGCTTCTTTTATAATATTAAAAATCGAATCATCATATCTTAACTCTATAAAACCTATCAAAGGAAATTGCTTTAGTAAAGGATGCCCTAAGAATCCATAATCAGTTAAAATACGTCTTAAATCATTATGATATATAAATTTTAAACCAAATAAATCTCAAATTTCTCTTTCTAATCAAGCAGCACTTTTAAATAAATTACTTATTGAAATTATTAAATTTTCTTTATTAATTAATAATTTTAAAAAAAAACGTAAATTAAACTTATAATTAATATTTACATATAATAATTCAAATTCATTTATAAAATTATCAGAATAATGTGTAGCTACTATATCAATTATAGTATCTATTTTTAATATTATACTGCTATTTAAAATGTTAAATAAAAAAAAATAAAAAAAAATATTTAAATTATAAAAAAAATATTTTTTTTTTATTAAAAAAATATCGCATATTTTACTAAAAATTATAGTAAATAATGCGATAATATAATTATTTTCAATCCAAGGCTCCTCGGAATCATTCATAAATAAAGCCTAGTGTTAAAAAAAATAAAAAAAAAATCATACTGTAAATTCCAAATCAATTTAAATAATTAAAACAAATAACCCATGGAAATAAAAAAAGTAATTCTAAATCAAAAATAATAAATAAAATAGCTACTAAATAATAACGTACCTCAAATTTAGCTCTTGCATCACCAAAAGGATTAAAACCACATTCATATGCAGATTGTTTCTCATTATTAGGTTTTTGATATACTAATAAAAAAGATAAAAAAAATAAAAGGAATCCTATAATAAAAAAAAAAAATAAATATTGTAAAATAAATTTATATTCTATATACATAAATTTTTTATATTATATAAAATTTTAATTTATAACTAAAATAATAAATATTATCAAAAATAATAAAAGGATATATACCAAAATATATAATTAAAAAAAAAAAAATAAATAAGAAAAAAAATTCTAATCGTGTTATATCTGTATAATATTTAATAAAGAATACTTTTATATTACCAAAAAATATTCTATTATATAAAAATAAAGAATATAATAAAGTTAAAATTAAACTAAATGTTGATAAAAATACTATAACTGTAGAATATTGTAAAATACCATACGTTAATAAAAATTCTCCAATAAAATTAAATGTACCAGGAAACCCAAAATTAGATAAAATAAAAATAAAATAAATAATTGCAAAAATAGGCATAAAAGTTACTAAACCCCCATAATAAAATAATAATCTCGTTTTATATCTATCATATAATACACCTATACCTAAAAATAAAGCAGAAGAAGTTATTGCATGACTAAATATCATAAAAAAAGAACCAGCTAAGCCTAGTAAACTTTGTGAAAATAAACCTAATAAACTATAATTCATATGTGCAATTGATGAATATGCAATTATTTTTTTTATATCAATTTGACCTAATGCAATTATTGAACTATATGTTAAACTAAAAAAAGCAATTATTAATATAATAAAAATTAAATCATAAAGTATATTACTAAAAGATCCTAATAAAAAACGCAAAATAGCATAACTACCTAACTTTAATAAAATACCAGCCAAAATTACAGAACCAGGTGTAGGTGCTTCTACATGTGCTTCTGGTAATCATAAATGAAAAGGTATTATAGGTACTTTTACTGAAAAACCTAAAAAAAGTAAAAATCAAATAATAAATTGTCTTTTTTCTAAAAAAAAACTATTTAAAAAGAAGTCAAATGATAAATTACCCTTACTTAATCAAATATCGAAAATACTAATAAAAACAAAAATAGAACCAAATAAAGTATAACTAAATAATAAATAAGATGCAGTAATTTTACGTGTTCTACTACCTCATATACCTATTAAAAAAAACATTGGTATTACAATAATTTCGAAAAAAATAAAAAAAAATAAAAAATCTAAAACACTAAAAACATTAATTAAAATTCATAATGAAAATGTTAATAAATAAAAATAAAAAATAGATTTGTATTTAATATTTCAATATGATAAAAAACAAATAATTAATAAAAAAGAACTTAATAATATAAGATTTAATGATAAAATATCATAACCTCAACTTAAATCTATATTAAAAAAAAGATTTTTATAAAAAGTTAAAATATATTGATATCAATATATTGATTTATTATATAATAAATTAATATATACTATTAATAAAAATATTATACAAAAAAAATAATAAAAAAATAAACGTAAATATTTAGGTATAGCTATAAACATAATAAAAAAAAATCAAAAAAAAAATAATAAAATAAAATTAATATATAATAACATTGTTTATTTTTAAATAAATAATAAAAATAAAAATATACTTAAAAAACTAAAACCTAAAGAAAGTGGTAAAATAACTTTTCATCCTAACATCATTAATTGATCATATCTATAACGTGGTAATGTGGCTCTTACCCAAACAAAAAAAAACATTACTAATAATAATTTAATAGAAAACCAAAAAGAAGTATATATATATTTAAAAAAAAATATATTTAATAAAGGCAATCATCCACCTAAAAATAAAATAACAATAATAGAAGACATTAATATAATATTACTATATTCTGCTAAAAAAAAAAAAGTAAAACCTATAGAAGAATATTCTACATTATAACCCGAAACTAATTCACTTTCTGCTTCAGGTAAATCAAAAGGTACTCTATTTGTTTCTGCTAAACCCGTTATTAAAAATAAAATAAAAAAAGGAAATAAAGGTATTATATTAAATATATCAATTTGCGCTAAAACAATTTCTGATATATTTAAAGTTTGCGAAAATAATATAATAGGTATTAATAATAATCCCATAGATATTTCATAACTTATAAATTGTGCTGAAGATCTTAGAGATCCTAAAAATGCATATTTAGAATTACTTGACCATCCTGATACAATTATACCATAAACACCTAAAGAAGAAAATGCAAATAAAAAAAGAATTCCTAAATTTAAATCAGATATTACAATATTAAAATCAAAAGGTATTAAAGATCAACATAACATACTTATTATAAATGTAAAAATAGGTGATAATATAAATAAAAAAAAATTGGAACTACTAGGTATTAATGTTTCTTTACTTAATAATTTTAAAGCATCTGCTATTGCTTGTAATAGTCCATATATGCCTACAAAATTAGGTCCTCTTCGACGCTGCATACTAGCTAGTACTTTTCTTTCTAATACAGTAAAAAAAGCAACAGATAATAATATAGGTAATATTATAGGCAAATTTTTAATAAAATCTATACCTATTGAAAATAAAAAATAAAATAAAACTATTTTAAAAAAAAATATATATTGTAAATACATTATTTTAAAATTGAATATAAGTTTTTAGTGCACTTAATGACATTACTTTTGAATTTTTTACAACAAAATCACTAAAATAATAATTATTAATACTACGATTAAATAATATATTTAAAAATTTATTTTTAAATATATTATTTAAAATAATAGAAAATTGTAAATCATTATTATTTATATTTATTAAATTTTTTTTTTTATAACCATAATAAAAAAAAAAATTAATAAAAAACTCTTCTAAAGTATAAAAAAAATTACAAAAATAATTTATTAATTTTATAAAAAAACTAAAAATTAAATTTAATTTATAATAAATAGATAAATTTACAATATTTTTTTTCTTATTATAAATTTTTAAAAAATTTATAATTTCTCAATCTGCATATATAGCTAAATAATTTTTTATATGTTTTTTCATAAAACGATAACGACCCTCTAAATTAATAAATAAATTATCCATTTCATATGGTGCAGAACTTGATAATATTACATCAGCTTTTAAATATACTTTACTATTATTTTTAATAAAACCTTGATAAACAATAAATGTAAATTTATCTAAAAAAGTAAAAGGTAATATATCATTTGATATATTATAAAGAAAACCATTTAATATTTTTTTTCTTATAATATTTATATTATTATTTATAATAATATTATATGATAATACACCTAAATTATTTATAATTAAATTTAATATATTTCAATTAAATTTTTTTTTAAAAAAATAAATAAAACTATATAAAAAACTAATAGAATCATCCCTACTTAATATAGAATTACCTAAAAAAAATATTGGTTTTTTATAAAATTTAATATTTAGATTTAAAAAAAAAAAACTTAAAAAAGACTTAAAAAAAAAATTAGAAAAAATACGTACTTTTCCTTTTAATAAACCTAGAAATTTTTTAGTATTATTACCTAAATTCTTAACAGGATAATTCATATTATTTAAAGATAATCCATATGAATAAAAAAATAATTCATTATTTTTATTCATATTATAATTCTTTTTTATTCTAATATTTAATAAAGGATTTTCTAGTCTCAAATCACAACTTATAAATAAAAAAAAAAATAAAAATTCAATAGATTCTAATGTAGTATTTAATAAAAAATAAAATTTAAAATCATAAATTCATTTAAACTTAAAATATGTAATTATAGAAGAAATACCTATTATATTAAAAAAATTCTTTAAAGATAAACTAGTTATTATATCAGCAAAAGGGCCTAAAATACCATAAGAAATATTATTTTTACGTTTTATTCATTTTAATATATAATTAATTAAAAAATCTCAAGAAAATACCACAAATTTATTTATATATTTAATTTTTGGATAATTAACACGATTTAAAAATAATGAATCATAAGAAAACCTTGTTTTATTAGTTATTCATTCTTCATTTACATCTTCATCTAATAAAGGTAATATTCTTATAATTTTATTTAAATATATATGTAATCTGATACTTGATGCTAGAGAATCTAAAAAATCAATATTAGTATAATAAGTTATTTCTCAATTTCTAACTTTAAAAGCATAAGGCATTGAAGTTAATGCACCCACAGGACATAAATCAATTATATTACCAGATAATACATCTAATAAACTTATATTTTCATTCTCATTTATATATGTACCTATTTCCATTTTTAAACCTCTACTTATAACTCCTAACATAAAATTACTAATTTCATTAGAAAATCTGACACATCTTGTACAATGTATACAACGTGTCATAACTGTTTTAATAAGTGGACCTCTTTGATTAAAATTATCTACAGCTCGTTTCTTTATTTCATAAAAACGACCTCTATCAGCACCAAATATTAAAGAAATATCTTGAAGATCGCATTCAGAAGCTTGATCACATATAGGGCAATCTAAAGGATGATTTATTAATAAAAATTCTAAAACAGATTCCCTAGCTTCCCTTACTCTTCTATTATCTGTATAAATTACCATTGCATCAGCTATATTTATAGCACAAGATACACCTATACCATTATTAATTTGTACAATACACATACGACAATTACCTGCTATTGATAATTTTTCATGATAACAAAAACAAGGAATTGTAATTCCTTTATTATAGCAAAATTGGAAGATGGTTTCTGTGTATGTATTTTTTTCTTTTTTTTGATAAATACAATCAACCTCATCAACCTTTAGCTTAATCGCCAACCCTACTTTCTTTATTAAGTCTTTTTCTTATAAAGAAAATTTTATTTTTATTATAAAAATAAAATTTTCTTTTATAATCTAAAAATCTTAATTTATAAATTCTATTATAAAAAAAAGAAACAGTAATTTCTATTGCAACTTTCATTATAATATTACGTAATATTAAAGTAACATCAGGCATTATAAATGATTTTTTTCTAACAGCTATACATATACCACTATATAATAAAGGTACACTTTTAAAAACAAATAAAAATTCTATAATATCACCTACTAAAAATATTTTATATTTTTTACTACCTTTAATAGTTTTTCTATTTTTTCGTTGTTTTATATAAAAAGCAGGTGTTAATTTAGCTTGTTTATTTAAATTATTATTTATAGTAAAATAATTATATATATTTTCCATTTTTTTTAATTATAAACTATTAACGATATTAATTTTTTTACACTTTTTTTCATTATAAAACCTTTATTTAAAAAAAAAGCTAGTTTATTAAAATTTATAGAAAAAAAACCTTTATGACCAAATTGTATATATCCTATTTTATATACAATTTTTAAACTTTTTGTTTTTTTTTTATTTAATATAGCAATAATTCAAAAAATTTGTTCTTTAATTCGTTTACCTTTTCTTAATCTTATTACATTATGCGGGTAGTTTTTTTTCATATTTTTTTTTTTTTTTTTTTTTTTTTTTTATTTTATTAGAAAAGTTCTCTTACCAATTTCACTACTTTTTTTAATTTATTTTTTATGTTATAAAATTTATATAAAAAAAATAAATATATTTTAAAAATAAAAATTGATTTAATTTAATATTTTTTTTCTTATATACTAAATTAGTATATATATATTTAAAAATAAGATCATAATTAATTAAAAAAAAATTACAAACATCTAATATATATTTATTTATTATATAATAGTTAAATCAAAAAATTAAAAATTGCATAAAAAAAATAAAAATAAAATATCTAAAAAAAATTAAAAATTTAATTTTAAAAAAACAACTTAATATATTAAATTGTTTTTTTAATTTATAAACTAAATTATTTTTTTTAATATTATTTATACTTTTATAATTAAATAACATAAGATTAAATATATTTTTTTTATAAAAATTTATATTTAATAACCTATTTAAATATTTATAATATAAATATATTTTATTTTTTCTTAAAAATTTATATTTATATCCATTAAAAAAGAAAAAAAAAAAAAATAATTTTTTTTTTTTATATTTTTTTAAATTCATTAATAAATTTAAATCTTTAAAATTATTATATAATAAATAAATAAATTTTTTTAAAATTATTTCTATTTTAATAAAAATACGCTTAAAATTATATTTATATCATCTTGATCAATAGTTAATAAAAGCATTTTTAAATTCAATTTTTAAATTTAATAAATTATTATAATAATTTATTAACATAAAAAATTTTTTTTTAATAAATTTATTAAAAAAAAATAAAGGTAATTTTAATTTAATTTTTTTTTTTATTTTAAATTTATAGTTTTTTTTTATAAAAAACCTAATTCTAAGATATTTTTTCTTTTTTATTAATTTACGTAAATAATAAATTTTAATATTATTTTTATTTAAATTTATTAAATTTAGAAATTTAAGAGAAATAAAAGTTTTATTAATATTATTTAAAATTCTTATAGCATTAAATCTAATAAAAAAAAAATTAATAAAAATTTTATCTATATATATATTAAACAAAAAAAAAATTTTTAAAAATTTTAATAATTTTAAAAATTTTTTTTTATTTAAAATATTGACATTTTTACATATTGTCTTATTAGATGTATAACAATAGAATTTATTATAATTAAAAGATAATAAACTTTTTTTTTTAAACATTTTTTTATAAAAAAATACGATTCTTATTTATATAATTATTATTTAATGATTCACTATAAAATTTTTGAGACTCAAATTTACTATAAAAATATCTTAAAATTCATTTACTAAGCTTTTCAGAATAAGCACCTTTTTCAAAAAAAATTAAATCATCAAATAAATCATCATAATATCTATATTCTAATCATGTATAAAACATATATTTTCTATAAATAAAATTATTAATAATTTTATTCCTTTTATTTAAAAAAGAAAAATTATTACTTATATTTAATTTTTTAATATTCATAAAAATTAAAATTAAACAATATTCAACATTTTCGTACATTAATTGAAAAAAAAAATCTTTAAAACTCATTATATATTTATAATATTCATAAAAATTAAATAATTGTATAAGTTTATTATAAATATCTGAAAAAATTACAAGTCTAGAATAAAACGACATCTCATAAATTCAACCACTAAATAAAATAAACATACTATTAATATCTAAATAAAACATTGAATTATATTTTACAATATCAAAAAATTTTTGAATACTTCATTTTTTATAAAACATTTTTTTTTTAATTTTTTGAGCTAAAAAAAATATTTTTTTATTTTCAAATATATCATAAAATCGACTAAGAACATCAATTCTTAATAAATTTTCACTAACTTCATTTTTTAAAAAATTTCATAAAAGCCCAAAATGAAAAAAATAGGTACGTATTTTAAATAATCTACCAAAAAATTTTAAAAAATTTGAAAAAAAAGCTATAGAATTTTTATTATAAAAATGAAAAAAATTTTTAAAAAAATAATTTCTTTCAACATTTTTAAATATATTAAATATTATATTATAACTAAAATTTTTATACGAATCTTCAAAATATAAATAATTTTCTAAAGGTGTTTTAAAAATTGTTAACATAAATTCATCCATTGTTTTAAACGAACTATTTGCAAATCTATATTCATAAACAGATTTAATAGCCATAACATCTTTATAACTTTCCATTCGATTTTTTATATTATAAAAATCAATTAAATTAAAATCATAAAATTTATTAATTGAAGAAAAAAAATGATTTGATTTATTCAATTTATGTAATAATTTTATATTAAAATCTTGAGCAAATGAATTTATAATATAATTATAATTTTCATCTGCATTAAGTTTACGACGATGAAAAGAATATAAAGGTTCAAATCTTGCTATATTAAATAAATTTAAATCAGCATTAATATTATTAGGGGGAAATAATTTTAATTTTTTATATAATTTATCATAATCTCACATAGTTAAAGGCCCTCTATTAGTTGATGCTGGATTATTGTATCTAAGAAAATATTTTCTTTGACTTATAAATTGAAAAAAATGATCACAATTTCTAATATAAAAATTATAAGTTAAATCTTTTATAAAAATATAATAATCAATATTACTTAAAAATAAACTATAATTTACTCTAATAGAATAAAAATTTTTTCTAAAAATTTTTATATATAAATTATTTAAATTATTAAACTTAAACTTATAATCTTCCTTTTTTTTTTTATTTTTTATAATTGAATAAGCAAAATAGTTAGTTTCAATTGTTTTTTGTGTTCAATATTCAAAAAATGTTAAAGTTAAATAATGACTATTACATTCACTAAACATTAAATAAAAATCATATATAACAAATGAAAAAAAAGAAGTATAACGAATATCATTTAACAAATCTAATTTTAAATAACTAAATGAAGTTTTTCTTATATCTTTTCATTTTTCTTTTTTAACAAAATTTTTTTCATGTTCTAATTTAAATTCCTCTACATTATATAAAGCAAAAAAAATATTTAATGAATTATATGCATATATATTATATAAACTTATATTATTATGATATAAATTCATATCATAAAAAAAACCATATAATAAAGGCTTATATACTTTAAATAAATAAGGCATGAATTCAGTAAAATAATTATTAATATATTTAAATATTACATCAATACTAAAAAAGCTATATTCTAAAATATCTGTAAGAGAGGCTCATTTAGTTCATTCATTTACTCATAATCAATTTATAATTAAAAAAAAATATATAATTCCATTAAAAAAATATTCTAAAATTAATTGATTTTTAAAAAAAAAATTAATTTTTTTTATTTTTTTAATATTACTTAATAAAAAAAAAGATAAACTTAATTTTAAATCATAAGTTATTTTATAAACTCATTTATTATAAACATTTTTAATTAATTTATATAATTTAAATAAATTTTTATAAATTATAGGCCCCAATAAATTTTTTTTTTTTTTTAATCTAACTTCATATATTACATCTTTTTTACTAATTCTATCTTTTATAAAGATATTAAATCTACTTAAAGCCTTTATTTTTTTTCTATATTCAGTATTGTAATATAGTTTATCTTGTTTCATTATCTAAAATTTTTCTTTTTAAAAATTTTATATTTATTTTTAAAATTTTTATATTTATTTTTAAAATTTTTATATTTATTTTTAAAATTTTTATATATTTTTTTTTCTTTTCAATTATTATTAAAAAATCTAAAATCTTTATTAGATCTACGTTCTAATTTCTCTTTTAATTGAATTTTTAAAAGCTCATCTTTTTTTTTTTTTAATAATTCATTTTTTTTTTTTTTAAAAATTAAAAAAGGTAATCTTTTTTTTTTATAATATCATCTTTTTTTTTTTTTTTTTAATAATTTATTAAATCTATGTCATTTAATTAATTTATGTATAAGCTTATAAAATTTATTAATAAATTTTATAAACTTATAAAAAATTAAAGAAAAAATTTTAAATAAATATACTAGATTATTTAAAAATCATAATAAATAATTTTTTTTTTTTCTCAATTTAATAACATTATAAAAACTTAAATTTTTTATATATTCAATACTAATTATAAAAAATTTTTTATACATTAAATGTAAATTAAAAAAACTAATATTAATATAATTTAAATTTAAAACTTGTTTATTTTTTTTAAACTTTAATAAATTTTTTCAATATAATACAATTTTTTGAAAAAATCAAAGATTTTTTTTTTTTTTACCATATTCTGTGTTTAAAATCTTATTTCGATAATTATATTTTTTTTTATTTTTTTTTCTCTTCTTAAAGTAATTTAATTTTAATTTTTTTTTTAAATGTCTTATATAATTAAAAAAATTTACTTTAACATATTTTTTTTTACGAAATCTATAAATATAACTTCAATATTTTTTATTTTCTCTTATAAAAGTTTCTTTTATACGATCAAAACATCTTTTTAATTTATATTTTTTTTTTTTATAATAAAAATAATCTGGTTCTTCTTTTTTAATTTTTAAACCATAATTTTTTATTAAATAATATGGCAAATCTTTAAAACCTACTTTAATTAAATTACGTCTAAAATACATATAATTATTTTTTTTTTTTTTAAAAAAAAAAAATTGAGAAGTACTTTTTTTTTTTAATTTAAATTCTTTTTTTCTAAGTTTATAACGATTTCTTATATTATAAATAAATAAATTAAAAAGTGGTCCTTCATATGCTGCATATTTCTTTTTTTTTTTTTTTTTTCTAAATTTATATAATACTGTTTTTTTAAATCGACGATACACTCGTTGTTTTGTTTTTTTTATATCAGGTATATAATAAAATGTTTTTAATTTCTTCAAGATACGATATTCTTTTCTTTTTTTCTTTTTTTTTAATTTATTAAAGATTTTTTTTTCTTTAAATTTTAAATTAAAAAATAAACTATTTAATTTATAAAAATTCCTTAAAAAAAAATTCTTATTTTTTTGTTTTTGTTTAGTTAAAAAAGAATAAAAATTTTTTTTTTTTAAAATTTTATATATATTATTACCAATAATAGGTAAAAATTTTTGTTTAAAAAATCATGCCATACGTTCTTTATTTAATTTTAAAGATTTTTCATTTTTAT
>Ga0209112_10000033_pt1 | contig 20360 bp, 18 predicted proteins | sample TexAe_OM3H0_O3_FD_187947 | JGI IMG/M metagenome (GOLD analysis project Ga0209112, IMG submission 187947) | Forest soil microbial communities from Davy Crockett National Forest, Groveton, Texas, USA - Texas A ecozone_OM3H0_O3 (SPAdes) (version 2) | ecosystem: Environmental > Terrestrial > Soil >...
CCCGCCATCAGGTCAGCGGCTGGCGATTCGTGATGCGCCGGATCGCCTCGGGAATTGCGTTGCACGACACCAGGATGCTCGTCGACCCGCTGCGCACCCAGTCACGTGCGGTGTTGATGGGTGTGGTTCTGTTGGTCACCGGCGTGGCGGGCTGCTTCATCTTCTCGCTGATCCGGCCCAGCGGATCGGCGGGGACGAACGCGGTGCTCGCCGACCGGTCGAGCGCCGCACTCTATGTGCGGGTGGGCGACGAGCTGCACCCGGTGCTCAACCTGACCTCGGCGCGGCTGATCACCGGCAAGCCCGTCAACCCCACAACCGTGAAAAGCAGTGAGCTGGACCGGTTTCCGCGGGGCAACCTGATCGGCATTCCGGGAGCGCCGGAACGTATGGTGCAGAACACCTCGCACGACGCGAACTGGACGGTATGCGACCGTGTGAGCGGGACATCACGCTCCGTGCACAGCACGGGCGTCACGGTGATCGCCGGCAAGCCGGACAGCACCGGCGCCCGGGCGACGACGCTGGCATCCAAGCAGGCCGTCCTGGTCGACTCGACCAACGAGAAGGGCAGCAGCACTTGGCTGCTGTGGGACGGCAGACGCAGCGAGATCAACCTGTCCGATCACGCCGTCACGAACGCACTTGGCCTGGGGCTGGGCAACTCTGAGGTGCCCGCGCCACGACCCATCGCCCAGGGGTTGTTCAACGCGATTCCCGAAGGCCCGCCGCTGGCGGCGCCCGCCATCCCGAACGCCGGCGCTCCGGCCGGCTTCAGTGTGCCGGCGCCGATCGGTGCGGTAGTGGTGTCCTACACACTGGACCAGAATTCCTCCGGTGCCGCTCGCTATTACGCGGTGCTGCCCGACGGCCTGCAGGCCATCTCCCCGGTGCTGGCCGCGATCCTGCGCAACACCAATTCCTATGGCCTGGACCAACCGCCGCGGCTGGGTGCCGATGCGGTGTCCAAGTTGCCGGTGTCCCGGATGCTGGACACCACGCGCTATCCCGACGAGCAGGTCACCCTGGTCGACGCAGCCAAAGACCCTGTCACATGCGCGTATTGGAGCAAGCCCGCCGGGGCCGCCACGAGCTCGCTGAGCCTGCTGGCCGGATCGGGGATGCCGGTTCCGGAGTCGATCCACACCGTGGACCTGGTCGGCGGCACCTCCCCGGGAATGGCCACGCGCGTCGCCCTGGCGCCGGGTACCGGCTACTTCGCCCAGACCGTCGGCGGCGGCGCGGGCTCACCCGGCGCCGGATCGCTGTTCTGGGTCTCCGACACCGGGGTTCGCTACGGCATCGACAACGAGGCGGAGAACTCGGCTGCCGGGCACGGCAAAACCGTTGAGGCCCTTGGCCTGAGCGAGCCCGCCACGCCCATTCCGTGGTCGGTGCTGTCGCTGTTCGCGAACGGCCCGACGCTATCGCGCGCCGACGCGCTGCTGGCACACGACGGGTTGGCGCCCGACAACAAACCCGGCCGCGTGGCATCAGCAGAGGGAGCGCCCCGATGAGCCGACTTATCTTCGAAGCACGCCGCCGGCTGGCGCCCCCGGTTTCCCGCAAGGGGACCATCACAATAGAGGCGCCACCCGAGCTGCCCCGGGTGATCCCGCCGTCGTTCCTACGCCGGGCGATGCCCTACGTGCTGGTGATCCTGATCGTCGGCATGGTCGTCGCCTTGTTCGCCACCGGGATGCGACTGATCTCCCCGCAGACGCTGTTCTTCCCGTTCGTGTTGCTATTGGCGGCGACCGCGATGTACCGCGGCAATGACAACAAGACCCGGACCGAGGAAGTCGACGCCGAGCGCGCCGACTATCTGCGTTACCTGTCGGTGGTCCGGGACAACATCCGGACACAGGCCGCCCAGCAACGCGCCGCCGCGCAGTGGTCGCATCCCGAGCCCGCTGCACTGGCCACGGTGCCCGGTTCCCGCCGTCAGTGGGAGCGTGACCCGCACGACCCCGACTTCTTGGTCCTGCGGGCCGGGCGTCACGAGGTGCCCCTGGCCACGGCGCTGCGCGTCAACGACACCGCGGACGAGGTCGACTTGGAGCCGGTGTCGCACAGCGCATTACGCAGCCTGCTCGACACCCACCGCATCGTCCGGGACGTGCCGACCGGAATCGATCTGACCAAGGTCTCGCGGATCAGCGTCCTGGGTGAGGCGGATGAGGTACGGGCGGCGTTGCGCGCGTGGGTCGCTCAGGCCGTGACGTGGCACGACCCGACGGTGCTGGGGGTGGCATTGGTCACCCGCGATCTGGAAAGCCCCGACTGGTCGTGGCTGAAGTGGTTGCCGCACATCGACGTTCCCGGTGAGCTCGACGGTGTGGGCCCGGCTCGCTTCCTGTCGACCGACATCGACGATCTGGTTGCGCAGCTGGGGTCTGCACTCGTCGATCGCCCGGCGTTCACCGGGGAACCGGCCGATGCGCTCAAGCACCTGCTGATCGTCGTCGACGACCCGGAGAGCGACCTGAACGCGTCCGCCCTGGCGCTGGGCCGCTCCGGCGTCACCGTGGTGCACCGCATCGCCACACCCCCGCACCGCGAGCAGTATTCGGATCCGGAGAAACCGATCCTGCGGATTTCGCGCGGCGCCATCGAGCGCTGGCAGACCGGCGGCTGGCAGCCCTACGTCGACGACGCCGACCAATTGGGCGCGGACGAGGCGGCCCACCTGGCGCGGCTGCTGTCGCGCTGGGACTCGAACCCGACCCACACCGGATTGCGATCGGCGGCCACGCGCGGCGCGACTTTCAGTACGCTGCTGGGCATTCCGGACGCGTCGCAACTGGATGTGCCCACGCTGTGGGCACCGCGCCGCCGCGAAGACGAGCTGCGCGTTCCGATCGGCGTCACCGCGACCGGTGAGCCGTTGTACTTCGACCTCAAGGACGAAGCCGAAGGCGGGATGGGTCCGCACGGCCTGATGATCGGTATGACGGGTTCGGGTAAGTCCCAGACCCTGATGTCGATCCTGTTGTCGCTGTTGACAACTCATTCGGCAGACCGACTGATCGTCATCTACGCGGACTTCAAGGGTGAGGCCGGCGCCGACAGCTTCCGCCATTTCCCGCAGGTTGTCGCGGTGATCTCCAACATGGCCGAGAAGAAGTCGCTCGCCGACCGCTTCGCCGACACACTGCGCGGAGAGGTGGCGCGCCGGGAGACGCTGCTGCGTGAGGCCGGCCGCCGCATCCAGGGCAGCGCCTTCAACTCGGTCGTGGAGTACGAGGCCGCCATCGCGGCCGGCCATGACCTGCCGCCGATCCCGACGCTGTTCGTGGTCGCCGACGAGTTCACGTTGATGCTGGCCGATTACCCCGAATACGCGGAGTTGTTCGACTACATCGCGCGTAAGGGCCGCTCGTTCCGCATCCACATCCTGTTCGCATCGCAAACGCTGGACGTGGGCAAGATCAAGGACATCGACAAGAACACCTCGTACCGGATCGGGTTGAAGGTGGCCAGTCCCAGCGTTTCCCGCCAGATCATCGGTGTGGAGGACGCTTACCACATCGAGTCCGGCAAAGAGCACAAGGGCGTGGGCTTCCTGGTGCCCGCCCCGGGCGCGACTCCGATCAAGTTCCGCAGCACGTACGTCGACGGCATCTACGACCCGCCACAGAAAACCAAGGCCTTTGTGCTGCAGTCAGTCCCGGAGCCGAAGTTGTTCACCGCCGGACGTGTCGAACCGGATCAGGACGCGGTGATCTCCGGTCCCGAGGACGAAGAGCTGACCGGCCCGCCGCGCAAGCTGATCGCGACCATCGGCGACCAGCTGGCGAGCTACGGGCCGCAGGCGCCGCAGCTGTGGCTGCCGCCGCTGGACGAGCCGATCCCGTTGACCTCGGTGCTGGCCCGCGCCGGCGTGCCGCAACGGCAGTGGCAGTGGCCGCTCGGCGAGATCGACAAGCCCTTCGAGATGCGCCGCGACCCACTGATCTTCGACGCCACCTCGTCGGCCGGGAACATGGTCCTGCACGGTGGCCCGAAGTCCGGGAAATCGACAGCGCTGCAGACATTCATCTTGTCGGCCGCCAGCCTGCACTCGCCGCGCGACGTCACGTTCTACGGCCTGGACTACGGCGGCGGAAAGTTGCGTGCGCTCGAAGATCTGGCGCACGTCGGCAGCGTCGCGTCGGCGCTGGAACCCGAACGCATCCGGCGCACCTTCGGTGAGCTCGAGCAGCTGCTGTTGGCCCGGCAGCGGCGAGAGGTGTTCCGGGACAAGAACGGCCCGGGGCCCGACGATGGTTTCGGCGAGGTGTTCCTTGTCATCGACAACCTCTACGCATTCGGCCGTGACAACACCGACCAGTTCAACACGCGAAACCCGCTGTTGGCCAAGGTCAGTGAGTTGGTGAACGTCGGCCTGGCATATGGCATCCACGTCGTCATCACGACGCCGAGCTGGCTGGAGGTACCGCTGGCCATGCGTGACGGCCTCGGGCTGCGCCTGGAGCTCAAGCTGCACGACCCGCGGGACAGCAATGTGCGGGTGGTGGGCGCCCTGCGTCGGCCCGCTGAAGCGGTTCCGCACGACCAGCCGGGTCGCGGGTTGACCATGGCCGCCGAGCATTTCCTGTTCGCCGCGCCGGAATTGGATCAGATACCTGCGATCAACGCGCGTTATCCGGACATGACGGCGCCGCCGGTGCGGCTGCTGCCGACCAATCTGACCCCGGAGGCCGTCGGCGCGTTGTATCGCGGCCCCGAGCAGGTGGTCATCGGGCAGCGTGAAGAGGATCTCGCACCGGTCGTGCTCAACTTCGCCGAGGAACCGTTGTTGATGGTGTTCGGTGACAGCAAGTCTGGGAAGACCACGCTGCTGCGCCACATCATCCGGACCATCCGCGAGAACTCGACGGCCGACAGCGTCGCCTTCACCGTGCTGGACCGGCGCCTGCACCTGGTGGATGAGCCGCTGTTCCCCGACAACGAGTACACGGCGAACATCGACCGGATCACCCCCGCGATGCTGGGGCTGGCCAACCTCATCGAAGGTCGGCGCCCGCCGGCCGGCTTGTCGCCCGCCGACCTGTCTCATTGGAGCTACGTGGGCCACACCCACTACCTGATCATCGACGACGTGGACCAGATACCGGACACGCCGGCGATGAGCGGTCCATACGTCGGTCAGCGGCCGTGGACTCCGCTGATCGGAATCCTCTCGCAGGCAGCAGATTTGGGGCTGCGGGTGATCGTCACGGCGCGCGCCACCGGATCGGGGCACGCGTTGATGACCAGCCCGTTACTGCGGCGGTTCAATGACTTGCAGGCGACCACGTTGATGCTGGCCGGCAATCCGCAAGACAGCGGAAAGATCCGGGGTCAACGGTTCGGCCGGTTGCCTGCCGGGCGGGCGATCCTGTTGGGCGACAGCGATAGTCCGACGTACGTGCAGTTGGTCAACCCGCTCGTGGGTGAGGCCGCGATGTTTGGTGAAACGCAGCAGAAGGGGAGTTAGTCATGACGTTGCGAGTGGTTCCCGAAGGTCTGGCGGCGACCAGCGCCGCCGTGGAGGCGCTGACGGCGCGGCTGGCGGCCGCGCATGCGGCGGCCGCTCCGGCGATTACCGCGGTGGTACCGCCTGCGGTGGATCCGGTGTCGCTGCAGACGGCCGTCGGGTTCAGCGCCCAGGGCCAGGAGCACACCGCCGTCGCGGCCCAAGGCGTCGAGGAACTGGGTCGTGCCGGTGTGGGTGTCGGGGAAGGTGGCGCGAGCTATCTGGCGCAGGACACCGCGGCCGCCGCGACGTATGCGCATGGGATCGCGCGGGCCTGAGAATGACCTTTCCCCTTGGGCCTATCTGGATGGCTTCGCCGCCAGAGGTGCATTCGGCGTTGCTGAGCGCCGGGCCGGGACCGGGACCGCTGTTGGCGGCCGCCGGCGCCTGGTCGTCGCTCAGCGCCCAATACGCCTCGGCGGCAGCCGAACTCAGTGGGCTCTTGGTGTCGGCGCAGGCGGCTGCCTGGGAGGGCCCGAGCGCCGAGCAGTATGTGGCGGCGCACCTGCCGTATCTGGCATGGCTACAGCAGGCCAGTGCCGACAGCGCGGGCACTGCCGCGCAGCAGGAGGTCGCGGCCACGGCCTACACCGCCGCGCTGACGGCGATGCCAACGCTGCCGGAGCTGGCCGCCAACCACACCGTGCACGGGGTGTTGCTGGCGACCAATTTCTTTGGGATCAACACGATTCCGATTGCGGTCAACGAAGCCGACTATGCGCGGATGTGGGTCCAGGCGGCCACCACCATGGGCACCTATCAGACCATCTCGGGTGTGGCGCTCGCCGCCGCCCCGCGCACGACCGCAGCGCCGTCCATCGTCCGTCCGGGGGGCGAGACGAACAATGCCACGCTCAATGCGGCCCAAAACTCTTCTGACTCCGGGAATTGGCTGCAGCAGCTCCTGCAGCAGCTGCAGAAGCTCATACAGGATTTGCAGCAGATCATTCAGAATTTCACGAGCAATCTGCCGGCGTTCCTGGCGGCCAACGGCCCACTGCTGTTCTTCGTGGCCTACCAAGTCTTCTTCAACGCCGTCGGCTGGCCGACGTGGGGCGCGATATTGACCGCACCGTTACTCATACCGCTGCTCCTGGGCATCGGTCTCAGTTCGTTGTTCACCGCACCCGCCGACGCTGCGCCCGAGGCGCTCCCCCCGCCCGTCGTGCCGGTCCTGGCGTCGAACAGGCCTTCGATGCTGCCCGCGGTCGCGATGGCTCCGGCGATGACGACTCCGGCTGGGGCCCCGGCCGCTACGGCCGCGGCGGGCGCGGGTGCGGCCTCCGCGCCGGCACCGGCTCCGGCGGCCAACACATTTGGCTACCTGGTCGCGGTCGGTGGTGACCCCGACGCCGGCCTCGGTCCGACGCTGAGCGGTCGCGGTGGCGTGAAGGCGCCTGCCGCGACCCTTCCCGCGGCGGGTGCCGCAGCACCGATCCCGGCAGCGGCGCGGGCGCGACGACGCCGCCGGGCGGCGATGCACGACCACGCCGATGAGTTCGCGGACATGGAATCCGACATCGGCGTTCCGCCGGATTTCGGCGACGACGAACGACTGGCCGCGGCCATGGCGTCCGGCACCGGAGCCGGAAGGCTCGGCTTCGCCGGAACCGCGCAGAAAGAGAAGGCTTTTCAGGTGGCCGGATTGACGAAGATGACCGGCGATGAGTTCGGCGGCGGTCCGCGGATGCCGATGGTTCCCGGCACCTGGGAGCACGACCCGCACAGCCCGGCGGGTCCGACCGAGCCGCGAGAAGGGGGATAGAACAGTCAGCACGATGCGTGACGATTACCCAAACCTCAAGAAGGCGAAGACATCTAACAGAAAGGAATCACCATGAGCATGTTGGACGCTCACATTCCGCAGCTGGTTGCCGCGCAGTCGGCGTTTAGCGCCAAGGCGGGGATCATGCGGAGCACGATCAGCCAGGCCGAGCAGGAAGCGATGTCGGCCCAAGCATTCCACCAGGGCGAGTCGTCGGCAGCGTTTCAGGCCGCGCACGCCCGGTTCGTGGAGGCCGCCGCGCGGGTCAATACTCTGCTGGACATCGCCCAGGCCAACCTCGGGGACGCCGCCGGCACCTATGTGGCCGCCGACGCCGCCGCCGCGTCCGGTTACACCGCGTTCTGATCTCACCGCTACCTACTGCGAAAGGACTTGTGATGTCACAGATCATGTACAACTACCCGGCGATGTTGAACCACGCCGCCGACATGTCGGGCTACGCCGGAACTCTGCAGGGCCTCGGTGCGGACATCGCCACCGAGCAGGCCACGTTGTCCAACGCCTGGCAGGGTGACACCGGGATGACCTATCAGGCGTGGCAGGCCCAGTGGAACCAGGCGATGGAGAGCCTGGTGCGGTCCTACCAGTCGATGGCCAGCACCCATGAAGCCAACACCATGTCGATGCTCGCTCGCGACCAGGCCGAAGCCGCCAAATGGGGCGGTTAGCCAGTTGCTAGATGAGTGCTGAACCCAACGCCGTCGAGCTGACGGTCGATCACGCCTGGTTCATCGCGGAAACAATTGGGGCGGGCAGCTTTCCGTGGGTGCTGGCGATCACGTCGCCGTACAACGATGCCGCGCAGCGCGACGCGTTCCTCGAAAGTCAGAGCGCCGAACTGACCCAGATGGGTCTGGTGTCGGAAGGCGGGGTCGTCAACCCCGCCGTGGCCGACTGGATCAGGGCGGTCTGTTTCCCGGAGCGCTGGCTGGACCTGCGCTACGTGGGCCCGACCGCGAATGCCGGCGGAACCGGAGAACTGCTGCGCGGTGTCGTCGCACAGCGCACCGGGAGCGGCGGCGGGCCGGCCAAGACGGTGGTTGCGTTGCGCAGCGCCCAGCTGATCACGTTCACCGCGATGGACATCGACGATCCCCGGGCGTTGGTGCCGGTCCTGACCGTCGGACTGGCGCAGCGGGCCCCGGCCCGATTCGATGGGTTCAGCATGCCGACGCGGGTTGGTGCCCGCGCCGACGAGCGGTTGCGCTCCGGCGCTCCGCTTTCCGAAGTGCTTGGCTACCTGGGCATCCCGCAGTCGGCGCGGACGGTGGTGGAGGCGGTGTTCAACGGTCCGCGCAGCTACGTCGAGATCGTCGCGGGGTGCCATCGCGACGGACGGCACGCCACCACCGAGGTGGGGATGAGCATCGTCGATTCAGCAGCGGGACGGGTGCTGGTCAGCCCGTCCCGAGCGTTCGACGGCGAATGGATTTCGACATTCGCCCCCGGTACACCGTTCGCGATCGCCATGGCGATCGAGCAACTGACCGCCTTGCTGCCGGACGCCGACTGGTTTGCCGGCCACCGGCTGGCCCGAGATTTTTCCGGCCAACCCTCACAACCGAATTCCCGAAATAGAGAAGAGAGCACGATGTTCCAGGTACGGCCCCAGCATCCTTCGAGGGTCTCGTGACGTCCGGCGCCGTCATGCCGATCGTCCGCGTGGCAATCCTCGCGGACAGCAGGCTGACGGAAATGGCGTTGCCCGCCGAGTTGCCGCTGCGTGAAATCCTGCCCGCTGTACAGCGTTTGGTGGTTCCCGCGGGCACCAACGGCGACTCGGACGGCGCCCAGGCCCGGGGAAGCGCCGAGGTCGGCGCGGCCACCCAGCTGAGCCTGGCTCCCATCGGGGGAGCTCCGTTCAGTCTGGACGCCAGCCTGGACACCGTCGGGGTCGTCGACGGTGACCTGCTGGCGCTGCAGCCGGTGCCCGTCGGTCCGGCGGCGCCGGGCATCGTCGAGGACATCGCCGACGCGGCCATGATCTTCTCGACCTCCCGGCGCAAGCCCTGGGGCATCGCCCATATCCAGCGCGGTGCGCTGGCCGCGGTGATCGCGGTGGCGTTCCTGGCCACGGGACTTTCCGTCACCTACCGGGTCGCCACCGGCGCGCTCGCCGGGCTGGTAGCGGTCAGCGTGGTTGCGGCGCTTACCGCGATCGTCGGCCTGCTGATCACGGCACGCAGTCCGCGCGCGGGTGCGGTGCTCTCGATCGCCGCGCTGGTACCCATCGGCGCCGCGCTGGCGCTGGCGGTACCCGGGAAGTTCGGTGCGGCCCAAATTCTCTTGGCCGCAGCCGGTGTCACCGCCTGGTCGCTGATCGCCCTGATGGTGCCCAGTGCCGAGCGCGAGCACATCGTCGGTTTGTTCACCGCGACCGCGGTGCTGGGCGCCGGGGTGTTGCTGGCCGCGGGTGCCGAAGTGCTGTGGAACCCTTCGTTGCTCGCCATCGGTAGCGGCCTGATCGTGGCCGCTCTGCTGGTCACCATCGAGGCGGCTCCGCTGTCGGCGCTGTGGGCACGGTTCCCGTTGCCGGTTATTCCGGCCCCCGGCGATCCCACCCCGTCGGCCCCGTCGCTGCGGGTGCTCGAGGACCTGCCCCGTCGGGTGCGGATCAGTGACTCCCACCAGAACGGATTCATCGCCGGCGCGGTACTGCTCAGCGTGCTGGGGTCGGTGGCGATCGCGTTGCGTCCCGAGGCCCTCAGCGGTGCCGGCTGGTATGTGGTGGGCGCGACGGCCGCGACTTCGGTTCTGCGCGCCCGGGTTTGGGATTCGGCCGCATGCAAGGCGTGGCTGCTCGCTCAGCCGTACCTGGCCGCCGGGGTTCTGCTGGTCTACTACACGTCGACGGGTCGCTACGCCGGCGCGCTGGGGGCGGTGCTGGTGCTCGCCGCGCTGGCGCTCGTGTGGGTGGTGGTCGCGTTGAACCCGCAGATCGCCGCGCCGGAAAGCTACTCGCTGCCGGTGCGCCGGCTGCTGGGCTTCCTCGCGACCGGACTCGATGCGTCGCTGATCCCCGTCATGGCGTTCCTGGTCGGCCTGTTCAGCTGGATCCTCAATCGATGATTCGGTCCGGATTAGCCTGTCTCACAGCGGCATTCACGGCCGTGATGTGGACTTGCCCGTCGGCGCTCGCGATCGAGGCGCCGAAGGTGGATCCGGGCGTGCCACCCCCGAGCGGTGCACCGGGACCGGTGCAGCCGATGGAGCAGCGCGGACCGTGCAGCGCGAGCGGAGTCATTCCCGGTAGCGATCCGGGTGCCGTCACGCCCAGCCAGGCGGCACTGAATCTCCCTGCGGCATGGCAGTTTTCCCGCGGTGAAGGCCAGCTGGTGGCGGTGCTGGACACCGGGGTGCGGCCGGGTCCGCGGCTGCCCAACGTCGACCCGGGCGGGGACTTCGTCGAGACCACCGACGGTCTGACCGACTGCGACGGCCACGGAACGTTGGTCGCCGGCATCATCGCCGCCCAACCCGGCGACGACGGGTTCGCCGGTGTTGCGCCCGCGGCGCGGGTGCTGTCGATCAGGACGACGTCGGAGAAGTTCTCACCGCGGACACCCGGCGGCGATCCGCTGGTGGCGCGGGTGTCCCTCGGGGTCGCGGCGCTGGGCCGGGCGATCGTGCACGCGGCCGACCTCGGGGCCCGGGTGATCGACGTCTCCGAGATCACCTGTCTGCCCGTCGATCGTCCCGTCGATCAGGCGGCGCTCGGCGCGGCGATCCGCTACGCGGCCGTGGACAAGGATGCGGTTATCGTGGCCGCCGCAGGTAACGGCGGGCCGAACGGGTCGTTCGCCGGCGGTGGGTCGTGCGAATCGAATCCGCTCACCGACATGGGCCGCCCGGGCGATCCGCGAAACTGGGCGGGCGTCACGTCGATCTCCATCCCGTCGTGGTGGCAGCCCTACGTGCTGTCGGTGGCTTCGGAGACACCGGACGGCCAGCCCTCCAAATTCACCATGTCCGGGCCGTGGGTGGGCATCGCGGCGCCCGGCGAACGCGTCGTGTCGATCAGCAACGCCGACGGCGGCGGCCTGGCCAACGGCCTGCCCGACGAACACGGACAGCTGCTCGCCCCGAGTGGAACCAGTTACGCGTCCGGCTATGTGGCCGGCGTCGCCGCGCTGGTCCGCAGCAAGTACCCGGACCTCAACGCCAGCCAGGTCACCCGGCGCATCACCGCCACCGCGCACAACGGCGCTCGGGCGCCGTCCAATGTCGTGGGTGCCGGAAGCGTGGACCCGGTGGCGGCTTTGACATGGCAGCTGCCGGCCGGTGATCAGCCCGGTGTGGCCGCGGCGAAGCCGGTCGCCGTTCCGCCGGCACCCGCGCCCAAGGACAGCACTCCGCGCACCGTCGCGCTGATCGGCACCGCCGCGCTGGCCGTGCTCGTCGCGATCGCCGGCGCGCTCGCCGCGATCACCACACGCCAACGAAAGGACTCCACCCCGTGAGCCTGCATCGCCGGATCCCAACGCCCGGAAGCGGTCGAATCACGCTGGCGCTGCTGGCAATCGTGCCCGCGCTGATGGCCTACCCGTGGCGGTCACCCCGTGCCTACTGGCTGATCGGCATCGCCGTGGCCGTCCTGATCGTGCTGTTCAGTTGGCGGCGCGGTTTGTATCTCACGACAATCCTGCGCCGGCGCCTGGCGATCATGGGGCGCGGCAACGAGTTCATCGCCGAACCCGCTTCCGACACAGCGACAACCGCGCTGCTGCGCATCGGGGCATCGGATGGCGACTCCGATGTGCTGCCGCTGCCGCTCATCGCAAAGTACCTGGACCGCTACGGTATCCGCGCCGACAAAATCCGGATCACCAGCCGCGACAACTCCTCCGACGCATCGAGGCGGGAGACGTGGATCGGGCTCACGATATCGGCCACCGACAATCTCGCCGCGCTGCAGGCCCGCTCGGCGGCCATCCCGCTGCACGAGACCGCCCAGGTGGCGGCGCGCCGCCTGGCCGACCATCTCCGCGAGATCGGATGGGATGCCACCACCGTGGCGCCCGACGACATCCCCCGGCTGCTGACCTCCAACGCCCGGGAGAATTGGCGCGGAGTGCAGCGCGGAGTATCGGATTACCTTGCGGCATACCAGATTCACGTCGATGATCGGCTTGCCCAGACGCTGGACGAGATCAGGTCACATCCGGCGATGGAGACCTGTACAGCGCTCGAGATCGCCGGTGACGGCACCCACATCACCGTCGCCGCCGCCTGCGCGTTCCAGACCGAGAACCCGCCCGACAGGGGCGTGCCGGTGGCCGGGCTGATCCCACAGCGCGGAAATCACCTGCCCGCGCTGATGGCCCTGGATCTGTTGTCCACCCAACGGCTGGACGGACACACCGAGGCGCCGCTGGATCTGCTGGCGCGACTGGACTGGCCGACTCTTGCCGGCGGGGCCCACCGGGCGCCGGTGGTCGAGACCGCTAAAACATAACCGCCTGCAGGAAAGCGGTCATCCGGCGCAGATAGTCCAGCTGGCTCACGTGCATCACGTGACTTCCTGGAAACCAGTGCAGCGCACAGTGATCCCAGTGCTGCCACAGCTTGACGGCGTGGTCGGGCGGGGCCATCCGGTCGCCGAGCCCGGTGATGATCATCCGGCGGTCTTTCGCCACGAGCGGCTGATAGTTCAGCGGGCAGTGATAGGCCAGCCCGGCCGCCAACTGCGCGCGGCTGATGTCGGACAGGCGCATGCCGAGCCGGACGAGTTTGTTGGCCGGGAACCACTCGTCGAACAACGTCGACGGGGTGACGACGGGGCAGTTGGGGATGACGGCCTCGAGCCGATCGTCCACCGACGCCACCAGTGCACAGGTGTAGCCGCCCAGCGAGATACCGGTCAGTGCGACGCGGTCGACCCCGATATGACGCAGATAGTCGACGATGGAGCGAAAGTCGTGCACCGCCTGGGCCATCGCTTCGGCGAAGCCGCTCAGCCCGCCGGCGAAGTAGCCGAAACCGCTGAACGGCGAGAGCCTTTCGGCCCGCTTACCGTGAAACGGCAACGTGTACATCAAAACGTCGTAGCCGGAGCGGTAATACCAGGGCAGCGAAAAGAACCGCCCGTTGGCCAGATACGAGGATCCCATGAAGCCGTGGATGACGCACAACGTCGGGCGCGGTCCGTCGTGATGGCGCCAATGCTGCGCGCGCACAACGTTATTGGATCCCCAGGCGCTCCACCGCCTGCGCATCGCGGGGTTGATCGCCGCAAAGCTGCTGGGAAAGGCGATGTTGTGCACCGTGCCCCGCGCGACCCAGGCCGCCAGCGCGCCGGCGGGCCGCGAGGTGACTCGCGGCAATTCGGTCGGCGGCGGGAACGACCTCGCGGGATTCTGCTCGGCCCCCAACTCGGCGTAGAAGTTCAGGTTGTCCCGTTCCGTGCCGGAGTCGGAGCGCCGCAGGTTGTTGGCGACGACGACGGGCGCCACCGCGGTGGAAAGCAGCGACGAAACCCAGGTGCGCAGCGCGAGGTCACCGACCGCCGACGCCTCGACCACCATGCGCTGGCGGGGCGACAACGCCGAGCGCGGGGGTAATCCGCCGGCGCCGGGCGGCGCGTCCGCACCCTCGAAAGCCGCGGGAATGTCCGGAGCGGGAAAGGGCGGGTCGATCGGATCTGTGTCGGGCGCCACAAATCCCGATCGTATCCCGCTGGACGTGCATCCCCGCACCACTTGGACGGCGCTGGGAAGGCATACGGTAATACGGTTCGTCTATCGGCCGAGAAAGCGGCGCGCGTTGATCAGGAGGACCGACATGTGGGATCCCGACGTCTACCTGGCGTTTGCGGACCATCGCGGCCGCCCGTTTTACGATCTGCTGTCACGGGTGGGCGCCAAACGGGCGCGCCGGGTCGTCGACCTCGGTTGCGGCCCCGGCAACTTGACGAAATACCTGGCCAAGCGCTGGCCGGATGCGGTGATCGAGGCGATGGATACGTCGCCGGAGATGGTCGCGGCCGCCAAGGAACGCGGCATCGACGCCACCGTCGGCGACCTGCGTGACTGGAAGCCCAAGCCCGACACCGACGTGGTGGTCAGCAATGCGGCGTTGCATTGGGTGCCCGAGCACGCCGACCTGCTGGTCCGGTGGGCGAGAGAACTGGCGCCCGGATCGTGGATCGCTGTCCAGGTTCCGGGCAACTTCGACACGCCGTCACACGCCACGGTGCGGACACTGGCTCGTCGCGAGCCCTATGCAAAACTTATGCGCGACATACCATTTCGCGTCGGAGCGGTGGTTCAGCCGCCGCTGCACTACGCCAATCTGTTGCTGGACGCCGGCTGCCGCGTCGACGCCTGGGAAACCACCTATTTGCATCAACTCACCGGAGAGCATCCGGTGCTGGACTGGATCACCGGCACGGCGCTCGTGCCGGTGCGTGAGCGGCTCGATGACGACGGCTGGGAGCGGTTCCGCCAGGAGCTGATCCCGTTGCTGAAGGACGCCTACCCGCCCCGGGCCGACGGCACGACGATCTTCCCGTTCCGGCGGGTGTTCCTCGTCGCCGAGGTTGGCGGTTCGCAACGCTCAGCTGGGTAGCCCCAGCTGTTGCGCTTCGGCCCGATAGCGGTCGACCCATTCGTCGGACCGTTGGTCGGCCTGTCGTTTGAGCATCGGCGGCGGTGCCAGCTCGCGATCCTGTCCCAAAGCCTCGAGCACGGCGGCGACGATGTCAGTCAGGTTGCGCCACAGCACCGGATAGGCGATATCGAGGTGGGCGATGTTCTCCTCCTCGAGCCAGGCGCGCCAACTGTTCTCCTGCCATCGCAGATTTTCGACGACGTGCGCAATCGCCCCCGCGTGATAGCAGGCCTGCGAGTCGCGCTCGGGGTCGGCGTTGCCCTGCCAGGACTGGGTCTGCGCGGCGCGCCAGAACGACACCGCCTGTGACACCACATCCGGTCGGTAAACGTGGATGTACACGGGCTCGCTGCCGATCACATCGCGTATCGCCGCGCGCAAGCCGTCGCCGCTGCGGTCCGGCAGCTGTGCCGCCCGCTGCATCAGCAGCGGCGTCTGGTTCCACATCAGCTTGCCGCCCCAGACTCCGTTGGGCGTGCGTCCGGAACTGCGGATGCCTTCCCGCCACTGGGTGGGCATCGCGGTATCCGGCGTGCCGGGGTGCAACGGATCGAGTAGGCGCAGGATCGATTCGTCTTCGACCCCGGCGAACCAGTCCCGCGGCTGCGGCGGCATGCCCGTGGTCGGCAGGAACTGGAAGAACTCCTGGGGGTTTCCGGCCACTCCCGTCGCGCGCAGCGATTCCACCAGCAGCGTGCTGCCGCTGCGTTGCGTGGCGAGGACCAGATAGGACGTCGCGACGGACACCGCATGAGCCTAACCGCTGTGGGTCCGAGCGGTCAGCGACGAATTACCTTCGGAATGAACAAAACTATCAGTCGGCGGTCGCTTCCGCGTCCTCGATGCCACGATCCGTGGCGATGGCAGACCGGGAGGTCGGCTTCGTGTGATGGATGTGCAGATACGTCTCGGTGTAGCGCTCCGCGATACGGGTGCCGGCGAACTCCGATGGGATGACATCGCCGGTCCGCTGCCGCCAATCATAAAGCCGGACAGCAAGATCGGCGGCGATTTCGTCGGCGCTCGCGTCATCACCGGCCAGCAGGTTGGTCGTCTCGGTCGGGTCGGCGCGCAGATCGTAGAGTTCGCGCTCCGGGCGCGGACCGGTGACGAGCGGGGCGACGGCCAGCCCCGACGGGCTTTCCTCGATATCCCAGGGCAGGTCGAGTAATGGCCGCGGCACGTAATTCTCGATGTAGCTGTACTCCTTGGTGCGAATCGCGCGAATGGGGTCGAACGAGTCGTGATAGGTCTTGGTCGTGTAGACGTGGTCGCGCACCGGCTCGGACGGCGGGTTGCCGTCCAGTAGGGCGCCCGCGTGCGATACCCCGTCGATGCCCGTGGGGACGTCGAGACCCAGCAGTTCCAGCAGCGTCGGTAGCAGGTCGACACCGCTGAACAGTTCGTCGTAAACGCCTGGCGCCACGGCTCGGTCGGAGGGCGGGCGGATGATCATGCCGATCCCGGTACCGGCGTCGTAGAGGGTGGATTTCGCCCGGGGGAACGCCGGGCCGTGATCGGTGAAGAACACCACCCAGGTGCTGGCGTCCAAACCGGTGTCGGCCAGCGTGTCCAGCAACCGGCCCACCGCGGCGTCGGCCGTCGCGATCGCGCCGTAGAAGGCGGCGAGGTCGCCGCGGACCTCGGGGGTGTCGGGCAGGTAGTCGGGCGGATCGACCCCGGCGGTGTCCGCCGGCTCGTAGCGGTCCCGCGGGTAGGGCCGGTGAGTTTCAAAAAACCCGGCGGTCAACAGGAACGGCGCTTCGGTTGGGCCCTCGGCCTTGTCATTCCGCCATGCGCGGAGCCATTCGGAGGCCTTGTCCACCACGTACTCGCAGTACGAGTTCGACACATCGAACTCGCTGAAGCCCAGCCGCGGCGGGTGCGACGTTTCGTGTTGCATACCAAAAAGTGCTGTGTACCAACCGAATTCGGTCAACATTTGGGGGAGGGTTCGGATGCCGCTGCGGTATTCCCAGCCGTGGTGGGCAAGCCCGATGAGACCGTTGTTATGCGGGTAGCGCCCGGTGAACAGCGATCCGCGCGACGGTGAGCACAGCGGGGCGGTGGCGTGGGCCCTGGTGAACAGGATGCCGTCGGCGGCGAGGCGGTCCATCTGGGGACTGGACACACCCGGGTGGCCATAGGCGCCCAGACAGCGCCCCAGGTCGTGCCAGTGGACGATCAGGACATTGTCTTTCGCGTCCGCACCGCCATTTCCGTTGGCGTCGTCGCCAGGTGTCAATTCGTGTCACCTCTCACATTGCCTGCGACCGGCGACGATACCGCAGCGACGTGGGGCAAGCCTGGATGTATCGCCAAACTCAGCGCACCGGCAGCTGGCCCCAGCGGTTCTCACAGACGAATTCCGACAGCGGTCGCGCCGAGGTCCAGCCGTCCAGTTCCAGCGCCGGGCGATCGGGAAATTCGGGCACCGGGCCCAAACACAGGATGGCCACCGGCTCGGCGCCGGCGGGCATGTGCAGCAGCGACGCCAGCCGCGGCGGATCGAACAGTGAGACCCAGCCCATCCCGAGGCCCTCGGAGCGGGCCGCCAGCCATAGGTTCTGGATCGCGCACGACACCGACGCGAGATCCATCTGCGGTAGCGTCCGCCGGCCGAACACGTGCTCGTCGCGGCCGTCGCCGAGAGCAACCACCAGAAGCTCGGCGCACTCGAGGACACCTTCCACCTTCAGCGCGAGAAACTCATCGGCCCGCTCGCCCAGGGCCGCGGCGGTGAGCGGGCGCTCTTCGTCGACGATCGCGTGAATGCGCCGCCGAAGCGAGTCGTCGGTGATCCGGATGAATCGCCACGGCTGCATCAGACCGACACTCGGCGCTGCGTGGGCGGCCCGCAGCAAGCGCGCCAGCACGTCGGGTGCCACCACGGCGCCGGGCACGAACCGGCGCATGTCGCGCCGCTGCGAGATGACGCGATAGACGGCTCGCCGCTCTTGCGGGCTGAATGCCTGATCGGTCACGTCAGCCATCGTAGGAAATCCGCGTTAGCGTGGATGCGTGAAGCCCTCCGACGTCCTTGACCAGCTGGCCGCCGATGCCGAGGCCGGGCGCGTTTACGGCGAGCCCTATCAAACGCCCGACGGGGCCACCGTCATCCCCGTCACCAAACCCCTGGGCGTATTCGTCATCCGCGGCGGCCAGGCGTCTTGGGTGCCGGCCCTGGACGCGAATCGCATCGCGCTGATCGGAGTGATCACCGGCCTGCTGGCAGCGGTGATCGGGAGCCTGGCGGTGTTGCGGCAGCCACCCTGGCCGCGCATCACGATCAGGGACTATAGGTGACGCCGACCGCGCGGAAGACGTATTCGGGCGGCATGTCGAAGGCCAGCGAGCGCCGCGGCAGGCCGCTGAGCACATCGGCCGGAATGTCGACCTTGTAGTGCAGCGACAACTCGCCGCTGAACTTTGCGTCGACCTGGGAGACGTCGACATCAAGCTGCAAACCGGTGCCCGAGATCTCGACCTTCGCGGGCCCGGTCTGCGGTGCGTCCCAGCGGACGTTGACGGTCGGGCCTGCCAGCTTCGGCAGCATGGACAGCGTCGCCAGCACCCGCTCTGAAGTGAACACCAGCGAGCCGGTGTAGCTGGCGACGCTGTGCGGCAAACGCACCCCGGGGATGACGCCGCTGAACCGCCGCGTCACGGCGACGTAGTCGGCAAGGTGGATAAGGCCTTCCGCTTCGGCCTCGGCATGCAGGTGGTCGGGCAGCTTTCCGATGCCGAACAACTTGCGGACAAAGACGGCCATACCGCCAGTATGACCCGGGGGAGCGGCTGGTATCGCTTGACCATGGCCCGCCCACGCACCCACCTGGCCGTTTTGATCGCCTTGGCAGCCGCGGCGGTGTACGCGGCGATGTGGGCGGGTTACCGCCAGGACTGGCATTGGCTGCATCGTTTCGACTGGTCGTTGCTGAACGCCGCACATGCCATCGGGGTCAAGCACCCGACGTGGGCGCGCTTCTGGGTGGGGGTGTCCTTTGCGCTCGGCCCGGTCCCGCTGCGCCTGCTGGGGACGGTGGCAACGGTGGCGGCCCTGGTGAAGCGCAACGTGCGGGCGGCACTGGTGCTGTTGGCCTGCGCGCCGCTCAGCGGTCTCGTGACGGTGGCGGCCAAGGCGATGGTGAACCGCCCGCGACCGTTGACGATGCTGGTGCCCGAGTCCTCCACCTCGTTTCCGTCCGGGCATGCGCTCGAGGCGACGGCCGCCCTGCTCGCGATGGTCTGCTTCGTGTTGCCGATGTTGAATTGGTTGCTGGGCCGCGTCCTGATCGCGCTGACCGCGCTGAGCCTGCTGGCGGTCGGGATCGCCAGGGTCGCGTTGAACGTGCATTACCCGTCCGACGTGCTGGCCGGCTGGTCGTTGGGTTATCTGTATTTTCTGTTGTGCCTGTTGGTATTTCGGCCCGCAAAGCGCCCCATTGCGCGCTAAAACCCTGTGCCGTAGAGCAATTGATCACGACGCGGTGACCTAACCGGTTCTAAAGCTTTACTTGACCTGGAGTTCGGGTGGGTCTGACGATTGAGGTCATGCGCCGACTGATCGCTTCGCATTGCGTTTTGGCGTGCGTGGTGCTCGCAGCGCTGGTATTCGCGCCGACAAGTGGCGCGGCCGGACCGCCGTGGTTCGCGAACGCGGTTGGCAATGCCACCCAGGTGGTTTCGGTGACGAGCACCGGCGGGTCGAACGCCTCGATGGACATCTACCAGCGCACCGCCGCCGGATGGCAGGCGCTGCGGACCGGCATTCCCACCCACGTCGGTTCGGCGGGCATGGCACCGCAGGCCAAGAGCGGGGTGCCGGCCACACCGACGGGCGTCTACACCCTCGACTCCGCTTTCGGCACCGCGGCGAACCCGGGTACCGGGCTGCCCTATACCCAAGTGGGGGCCAACCATTGGTGGAGCGGCGACGACCACAGCCCCACCTTCAACTCCATGCAGGTCTGCCAGAAGGCGCAATGCCCGTTCAACACGGCCGACAGCGAGAACCTGCAAATCCCGCAGTACAAGCACGCGGTGGTGATGGGCGTCAACAAGAACAAGGTTCCGGGCGGCGGTGCGGCATTCTTCTTCCACACCACAGACGGCAAACCGACCGAGGGCTGCGTGGCCGTCGACGACGCTCAGCTGGTGTCGATCATGAAATGGCTGCGGCCCGGCGCGGTGATCGCGATTACCAAGTAACTCAATCGGCAAGCGCGCGACCGGGTTCGACTTTGAAATCGAAACCCGCCAGCGACATCGTGGCATCGTAGGTCCGGTCGTAGCCGGTGACGCTGATCTTCCAGCCGTCCTCGGTGCGCCGGTATTGGTCGCGATAGAACGCCGCCCCGATCAGCATGAAGTCGAACTCCGCCACGATGACGCGGTCCTGCAGATACCAGGTGCCCGATGCGGTATCGCCGGTGACGGTGATTT